>Ga0206677_10001342_pt1 | contig 22811 bp, 19 predicted proteins | sample M130m12015metaG_FD_155475 | JGI IMG/M metagenome (GOLD analysis project Ga0206677, IMG submission 155475) | Ammonia-oxidizing marine archaeal communities from Monterey Bay, California, United States - M1 30m 12015 | ecosystem: Environmental > Aquatic > Marine > Intertidal zone | place: USA...
AGTTGGAGGTTCAATCTCCAAGGCTATTGCTAGCATGAAGGTTAGAGCAAATCTAATTCATTCACAGCGACTTGAGATGATGGATGATGTTTGGAACCGAGGGAAGAAAGTCGCCATGGCTATCGAATTACCACCTGATGGTAAGCCCAGTGCGCTAATCAGAATCAAGGAATGGGGGCCGCTAGAAGATGGAGAAAGTGAACTATCAAGATTCATGGCAGATATGGGATTACTAGGTGAAAGGCCCGGAAAAGAAATTGCTGCCAATTCTCTTTCTGTTCGTATTTTCGAAATGCTGCTAAATTCTGGACCTCCGATTTCAATCGATGAAGCTGCAAAGGAATTGGATGGTCCTAAAGCCAGAGTTGGACGTATTTTGGAGAGATTCAGAGCGACTGGGCTTGTCGAAAGAGTTGCTAGAACCGATAGACTATCCACTGCGCTTTGGTCTGCTATGACGACTCAAAATATGCGTAGAGGAGAAGATTGGTTATTGAAGAAGGGAGGTTTTGAGAGACTTTCTGTTCCTAATTCTCTGCTCAAGAATTTGAAAAAAGGTAACTGTACACCAAATACTGTTGAGAAGGCCCTCAAAGGAATGGAAGCACGAGAACAAATGTTACTGCTTAATCTCCTGGGCGGAAGATTACCATTGGGTCATCGATTAGTAGGAATGGATGTTTCAATGATGAAGCAGAAATCAATCGATAACCTGGACCGAATAATTCGTAAAATCGAGAAGGTCGGCAAAATGCTATCCCAATGAAATCAATTGTTCGTCGTTCTAACAAACGATTCATCTTTGTTCAAAGACGTTGAAGTCGATAAGGAACAAAGTTGCAAACAGAGAGTACCTCTCTTCAAGGGTTAGATTCTTGTCAAAGAATTGTATTGAAAAGTTGTCAGCCTGTGTGAAAGCCATTTTCATGAAACCTTCGTACTTCTTTGCAATGGATGCTACTACAATGCCGTTTCTCGTTATATCAAATTGGATTCTACCGAACTGGAATAAACTGCTCTTAATTGAAAATTGGTTAACTCCGCCTACAGAGATTGCGTAGTTCCTAGCAATCAAACTAACACGCTTTGCACGACCTACTTCTCCCATGCCTTGTGTGTTCTTTCCGATCGCCGCCATCTCAGAGAAAATAAATCTAAATGGTTTATCGATGAGTCCAATTTCTTGACCTTGAATATCGAAAATCTGTAACTTACAGGCTCTAGCGCTATTGAGGATTTGGCGCAATATCCAACCCCCTGCGCCTCCACTGATTTCTGCAACTGAACCTAATTTGTGTCCAGTAGGCCCGAAAACATCGTACTTGTTTGAACCTTCAATTCCTAGGAGAACATTGCCCATTTCTGTGGCCTGTTGTACTATTATTGCGTCCTGCATCAACATCTGTTGCAATTGGGGGTTCATATCACTCGCAAAAATTGTTTCTTATTCAATTTGTTGCAAGAAAATTACTTGTGGCTGCAGCAAACTCTTCTTTGCTTTGCTTTCCATGCATGATGCTACGGATTTTCTTAGCACTTGGCAGACCCTTGGTGAAGGAAACAGCATGACCTCTCATTGATTTCAGTTCAAGACCTGTTGTTTGTTTGGCTAGTTCAATGTAACGATTCCAACACCATCGGCGAGTTGCAAATTGCTTAGCGACATCAGTCTGGCTATGCCAATCCCCGTCATAGGCTGCTATCCAGGGAAGGTCTTCTTCTTCCATCCAACCAAGGCCTACTTTGATTTCGCCGAATACAGAAGGGCGTCCAATAGCACCCCTGCCAACCATCAATCCAGCAGCATTTGTCTGACTAAGGCATGCTTTAGCTGAATCTGCATCTACTACATCCCCATTCGCAATAACTGGTACTTCCACTGAATCGACTACTTCGGTAATGTAATCCCAATCGGCGACGCCGGAGTACCTTTGCCTGAGAGTTCTTCCATGAACACAAAGGCGTTGCACTCCAACCTGCTCTAGTTCTTGACAGATTTCTTTAGCGTTGAAATCGCCTTGCCCGGTACCTAGACGCATCTTTGCAGTAACTGGGATGTCTATTCTGTCAACTATTTGTTCACACATTGACACTAGATTCTGAGGCTCCCCCATCAAAGCAGCACCAGCGCAGATTTTGGTAATCTTTGGTGCAGGACATCCAAAATTAAGATCGATAATATCCGCACTATCCTGAAGCAATTCTGCTGCTAGCGCCATATCTTCTGAAACTCCACCAAAGATTTGGGGAATGAAAGGATTCTCATCCTCACAGGTTTCCATCTTTCTCCAAGACATTGCAGCATCACGTGTCAATGCTGTAGAATTGGTAAACTCAGTAATCGTGAAATCTGCACCACATTCTTTTGCAAGCAATCTGTATGGCAAATCTGTAACGCCAGACATAGGTGCTAGGAATATCGGACGAACTTCGCCTTCCCATTCACCAGGTTTAGGCAAGATGAATGAACTCATCTCATCACCCTATCGGGTTATTTGGTAATCAGAAAGTAGATTCCCAGTCTTCAAGGTCTTGAGCCTCAGCCCATGCCTCATCAGTAGTTTCGCCACGAGCCTTCAATACTTCACGAGCAAGGACCCAGTATAGTAGAGAAAGGGATTTGCGACCCTTGTTGTTAGCAGGTAGTGCTAGGTCGACGTTGCGTAGATTGTTGTTAGCATCACAGATTCCAACGATTGGAAGTCCAGAGTTAACTGCTTCACGAAGCGCCTGCTGATCAGCTGCAGGGTCTGTTACAAACAACATGTCAGGCTCGACGTATGAACGAAGAGCAGGGTTGGTCAAACTTCCAGGAATGAAACGGCCAACGCTTGCGTTAGCACCGATTGCTTCTGCGAACTTGCGTGCTGGGCGCTGTCCGTATTGACGAGCACTGACTACCATGATGTTAGCAGCGTTGTAGCGGTTTAAGAATTGAGAAATTGCACGGATTCTGCTGTCTGTAATATCGATATCCAACATATACAAACCGTCAGCACGTACCTCTTGGATAAACTGTGCCATATCAGCGCTCTTCTGCTGAGTACCAATGTTCACAGCATGTGTCTCGTAGGTCTCACGGTCGATGAGAAGTTCAGTCATAGTATAACTCCAGCATTCGGGCCACTGTCCACCCCTAATTAACCACTTCCCCAAGGAAATGCAAGGGTAAAGGCGCAGTATAGCGATGTTAGAATTCATACGCGTAGGGATAACCTTGATTGCAAAGCCCCCGACTCAGCAGACAGGGGGGGGATATTTTGAGCATTGAGACAATTGAAAAACTGGTTGCCGCCGAAGAAAGTGATGATGGTTTTTGGAGAGATGATGAAGGTAAGCCACTCTCAGTTTCTGCTAGTGATCTTGAACGTCATGCATATTGCCCCCTGTCTTGGTCTTTAGCTAGAAAAGGAAAATCTGGTCGTGGAGATGCTATCTCTGCGGGTAGAGAGAAACATGCCCAAATTCACGGTAAAGTTCGTACCTTCAAGGAAAAGCAGAATCAGTTGAAAAAAGCCCTTATCATTTGGTCATGGTGGTTTACGATCATAATTATTTTCATAACAGATGCGATAATTTTCACTAACATTACCGACTCTCGTTCACCAATAGATATTGCACGCTACCTGACTATTCTTGCATTCATTTGGCTCATTGTAGGTCTCTTTGCAATATATCTTCCTTGGCGAAAATGGACTGGAATCACGTTCAACAGCCCGAAAAACTTCGACGAAATTAGTAGTCTAGATGATACTGCCATTATTCCTGCCTTGGAACCTTTCGGATTCATCGGAGGTTGGGGGCAAGGTGGCAGAGTAGAAGCCGGTTTGCTAATGGGCGCTACTATTTTCGGATTGCATGCAATCGGCCTGATGTGGGCAGAAGACAAGCAACAAGCAGGATTTATTCTCGTAACAGTTGCAATGTTTTGGACATTATTAGCATCATGGCAATTACAACGCGCATTGCTTGCAGACAGTGCGTTGGAAGTTGCAAGGATAGATGCAGGATTAGAGGAAGATATCGATATTGCTTACTCTGATGATGATGCAACTGCAGGAATACTCATCGATGAAGAGACTGGATTGAGAGGGAGACCTGACCAAATAGTGATTGTAGATGGAGAGTTTATTCCTGTTGAACAAAAGACTGGTAAGATTCCAGATAGGCCTCATAAATCTCACAGAATACAACTATTGGCTTACCTACATTTAGTGGAATCTACAACTGATAGAAAGCCCCCCTATGGAGTGCTTAGATACGGTTCAGAAAACCTACATTCAATTGAGTGGAATGACGATGCAAAACACTCTTTATTCTCAGCTGTAAAAGAAGTCCAAAGGCTCATGACCGAAGGAGGAGCGGAAAGGAATCACAACCGTAAAGGGAAGTGTCAAAGTTGTTCAAGGCGTTATGCCTGTGATTCAAGTTTAGTTTAGTCGTAGGTACAGACGTCTTCCTCATTAGGATATTCCCAGCATTGGCTTTCTATCTTGACTTGAACTTTGTATGAATCCTTGATAAGTCCTGCGAACTCTTCACCATATCCAATGGCTTCTACTTGTAAACTCCAAGTTCCTTCTGCTAATGGTTGCTGGAATGTAGCAGTCATTTTCCTCTCGGTTTCAACTGCTTCTTCAGTCCATATTTGGTCGCCATTAGCATCGTAGAGAGTTGCTTTTACAAATCGTGCTTGCGTTGTGAAACCTAGAAACTGTTCAATTCCCACACTTTGGAGTTGTGCTTCCATATAGACTCTGATTTCTATCGTTTCTGAAACAACTTCAAACTCCTGTACTTTATCTCCATCATCAAATATTGAGGCTGAATCAGTAGTTATGAAGGTGTGATTAATCTGAACGCTATCCGTAAGGGTTTCGAGTTTTGGCGGATCTCGTAAATCCTCCATGAACTCTCTAGCAGGAACGAGGCCAATACATCCGATGTTAGAAGCCATAATTATGGCCAACATGACGAATGCAGACATCGCTCTTTGAGGCCTCATTAGGTGATGCTGTGGAGAACTAATGTATGAACCACTCGCCTCGATGGGTTGAAGGATAAATGTCACTTCGACCAACTTGCCTGAATGAAGTCAAGAGGGTCAGCCGAGCTTTCGCGATGACGAACCCTGTGAGTACTGACGGGCACTAAATCATTCGAATTTAGCACCGCATGTCCCACATTCATTAGCGTCTACAGGGATGTCGGCGCCACATGCACCACATTCTGCAGTCTTAACTTTCGATTTTCTTCTGACTCCACGACGTCTCTTGTTAGCAGCGGTTGCAGCAGCAACAGGGTTAACTTCGTCTTCCTCGTCGTCATCTAAGGAGAAATCCATAGCATCTTCAGGGAGAGCATTGCCGGCTAATGAACGATCTTGAACGCCCATTCCAACACGGACTTCATCTCCAGGGAGAACACCATCTTCGCCAGTTATCTCGAATAACCTACTTCGTATTTCTGCGTCACTAGCACTTAATTCTCCACCATCATCTAGGTGGGCTTTGACATCCCTGCTGTCTAGAATCGCATCGATGTTGTGTCCCTCGAATGTTTCATCGATTGACTTGAGAGTTGTTGTGACAGTAGTCATTGCCTCTTCATCATCAATTTCGAATTCTTCTTCGGCTGCAATTCGGCGGTCATATGCTGCTTCGACCTCAGCTTCAGCCTTAGCGATGTTATCATCCCAATGGCCTTCAAGGTCATCTGCGTCGTACCCGAATTCTTTGACAGCTTCATCAAATCCTTCGTAACCTGCTGCATGAATTGTTTCAGGGTCGATTTCCTCTTCGTCTAGAAGCGCCACTGTTTCCTTTTCAACGACTCTTCTTTCACGCTTCTCAAAGTATAGTGAGATATCCTGAGGTGTGCCACAATAAGGACAGTTGGAAAGAAGGTCTGGTATTGATTCGCTACATGTTTCACAATCATGGAATTGCTTTCTTGCTTTCTTTAGATTAAAGGAACAAGATGGACAACGGTCTTCTGAACCATCTAATTCTCCATCACAAGCTGGACAGTAATCGAATATATCCCTCTCTACCTCTTCCTCTGTTTCTCGAGTTAGTATTACTGCTGCAATTAAAACGACTATCAAAACTAAACAAATTATTGCAATGAGACCTGCCGTCTGGAAGGTCATACTTCCTGCATCCTCTGATGCGCTCTTTCCAGTATCTTTAGTACTGAACCCCCAAGTCATGGTTGTACTAACAAGAGGGTCGCTAGGAACGAGATTGATATTTGTGAATGGCGCTGATGCTTTGAAAGTACATTCGACTGAAATAATTGGGTTATCTGGTGTAACTTCGACTTGTATTAATCCGAATACTTCTCCCATCTCATTTTCACAGGAGTAATTTACAAACCCTGTTTCCTGAGCTCCTAATTTAATTTCAACTGTGTATTCGTCACCTGCAATCAATGGAGTAGATGCACTTTCGCCTTCGGAATCAGTCAATGACATTGATGTTTTAGACCAAGTCAGGCGTAATGGTGCTGTAACATTTACTTCTCCACTAGCATTTGAATTGAATGGGTTGGCATCGTATGAATCGCTAGCAGCCTCCCACTTCGCTTCTAGTACAGCAATATGTGCTCCCTTCTCTGGAGATAGTGTTTCTTCCCAAATCCAAGTATCGCCTGGTTGGATGGTTTGACTTTCCGAAAGGTAGGTTTGTCCTTCCCAAGTATACTCTAAATTACCTTTAACAGCGATTTCACCGGAATTTGTTACAGCAACTTCCCAATCAATATTTATCGCACTCGTTATTTCATATTGAGATGGAATTGCGAAAGGATCTACGGAAACATCTGGAACTTCGAATTTGTCGAAATATCCGCTTATGCGGTCATTGCCGGTGGATTCCTGAATGAATGAACCAGAGTTGTACGGGTCTATAACCGCAGTAATTTGGTGATTTCCAGGTGGCAGGATTGAGATGTATTGATACTCAAGTATGAAACTCCATGCTTGTTGTGTGAACCCCTCTCCGGTAATATTGACATTGAAAATTGGTAATGGTAAATCCAACCCATTATCATCCTTGATTTCAAGTTTCATAGGGACTTGCGTAAGTCCACTGCCGCCACTTCTCGCTATATTACCGGATATTGTCCAAGGACCCTGTAGAGCACCTGCGGTTACTTCAATCAACAAATCAAGATGATACAAATCCATTCTAGGTGCGACTGTAAAAGATGAATTAAACTGATTATTTTCATCAGCTTCTGTGACTGCATCATCAAGATCTACTGTGACTTTCACGGTATAATCTCCAGCCGAAGGTGCGGTCATGGAATGGTTTACCCATGTACTTTCACCAGCAAGAATAGATGGAACATCCAAAATTTGGTTTTGACTACCAAGTTCTATCATGATGCGGCTAGTTTCTGCATCTTGGGAGCCTGTATTGCTAACTTCTGTGCTGATTAAAACACTGTCTCCGGAGTTCAATGATGAAGGACTAGTGGTTACCGCCGCCTCTAAATCAGCGAGACCGCTAACAATTATCTCTCGGTAGAACATCTGTTCGCCTGCACTATCATAATCAAAAATAATCCAAACTTTATGTTCCCCAACTGTAAGCCCCGACTGTACATACTGAATATCAGTTGTTGATTCTGCAGGAATATCAACTGTGTTAGCAGTCATGAGTTGGTTAGGAGCAACACCGTCCCAGTACAACTTGTAAAGTACATCTTCTGCTTCGAAATTATTTGTATTTTGTAATGTTAGAGTTATAATTACAGAACCACCCTCTACCGGACTAGAAGGACTGATACCTACGGAGGATTCAGAAGCCTGAACACCACCACTATCACCAGCACTTACTGGCATAGGTATGACAGCCAAAACCATCATTGCGAGGATAAGGGAGGTCATGGAGCGACTTGCCATGGAACTAAGAGGCAGGGTGTAGCACTTGAATCAACCGACTGTAACCACGACTACGGCTGCATATTAACAACACACAACACACCCCGTAGGGGGGTGTTGCAATGCGAGCATTCAAGGCCGAGTGGTGATGTCAGGTGTTTGATGAGGCGCTTCATCTCAGTCCTAATGGTCCTAGTCATCATGACTATGGGGCAAAGTAATGAGATATTCTTAACCGACTCTAAACAAGTTAAATCTGCAGATAGCAATTTGGAATTAGTGTTCTCAAACGGGCCTACGCAGGGGCAAGATTTGAAGGGCCTATTCACACTCAGTATCTCATCTACCGGCACCGGTACTCTTTCGAGTATTGAAATTGAAATTTCATCTGATGGCACTAGTTGGAGTCAAGTCACCAACATGACTTCCACTCCGTGGTTGAAGTACGTCGATACTACGTCTTACGCTAACGGAACTTGGACATTCAGAGTCCGAGCATGGGATTCATCTGTGAGCAACCATACTGAATGGTACAACAGTGAAGAATTCAATATTGTAAACCAAGTTCCTATTATCACATCTTTTACATTATCAAACTCAGGGGTTGGAAGTGGCGCATCTGCAATCGATAGAGCATGGTATGCATTGGAAGCGGATGGAACATTAGGGTTCACATGGGCTGCTAGCGATGACGATCTAACTCACGCAAGTTTAGCGAATGTACCTGGCCCTGGAAATCCAGCCGATGATGGACCAGGAACTCTAGCCTATGGTTGGACATGGAATACAGGAGCAATTGCAGAAGGAACTTACAATCCAAGATTGACTGTTTGGGACGGTTCAGGGCTATCTGCTAGTAAAACAATGTTCATTGGAATTGATAGAACTGCACCGGTAATGTCTACACCGACCATTGGAAACGGTGGTCAATGGAGCGATAGCACTAGTGTCATAATCTCAGATCTAGATACATCTGCAGATGATAACAGTGGTTCAGGAATTGATTACATTCAGATTAAACAAGACGGTGTTTGGAGTGACATTACTACCTCTAGTACAACATTGAATTTTGTTGAAGGTGAGCACGTTATTTCGATACGTGCAATAGATAATGTTGGAAATATTGGAAATGAAATTGATGTTGATATCAAAGTCGATGTCGACGAACCAGAAGGCATTGGATGGACAGTAGAAGAACTCACTACAAGTCTTGAAGGATACGTCAACGTTTCGTTTGCTGCCCAAGACTTAGGCTCCGGGATAAATTCTGCCAACTCAAAAATCCAGTATGGATTCGACCTGAATGGAGTCGGTGCAACACCTGACCAATCTGGAAGATGGATTGATGTTGGCGTTACTGGACTGAACGGAACCGTAGGGCTATCATCATGGTCTACAAAATCAAGACAATACCTAATGCTTCGAGCAATTGTTACAGACAATGCTGGCAATGAATTAGTAACAATACCTAACGCAATACAAATATTACCTGGTCTAGATCTATACTGGAATGCAACTGAAACTAATGTTGACCGTTTGGTAGTCAGACCTGGGGACACCAACGGAGATATTGTAATTACAAGTATGCTCGAATCAAACCAAGACTATCGCGGCGCAGTAACTGTGTTCCTCCAAGCTGCTCCAGCAGACCGAAGCGCAGATGTGGATTGGACCACCATGCAAACGGTTGTTGTTGAAGGTGGAAATTTGTCTAACGAATGTTTTTGTGAAATGATAATTTGGGATTACGTGGTTCCAAATACTGGCCAATGGGACCTTAGATTGGTAATAGATCCTAACAACAATATCGATGAAAGAGATGAATCGAACAATAACCACCACACGATGGTCACAGGAGCATCCGTTACCGGTATAGGAGTAGTTACATCATTTGCACCGGGCATTATTGCCTTACTGCTAACAGGATTTGCAATAGCTTGGTATCAGAGGAAGAGTGTCACTCCTCCTCCCAACTGACTTCTTCGTCTTCAGATAATTCCATCATCTGTTCTACCGCTTCTTCGTCTTTAGGATCAACCTGTGCAGCCTTCAATCGACGACCCCTACGGTTAGCAACATCCGATAATCCAGGAACTAAACCTGCAAATCCTTCTGCAGGTTCAGATACATCTTCCTTCGCTTCAATATAATCGATGGAGCGTGCATCTAAGCGAGATCTCCTTCTCTCCCTTTCTAAATGCTTGATTACAGTACCATGCTCACTACCACTAGCAAGCATCTCTATGGCTTGTCTAGCACTAGAAAGTCCAGCACCATCTCCGACAAGAACCACAGTAGATTTGTAAATTGAAATTTCAGTGTTAGTGTGCTGCTCAATCATTTTGCGAATTTTTCCTTCTGAGCCAATAATTCTAGCACGGATTCTTCGCTGTTGATTCGAGCGCTTCCCAACGTGGTCACGCAAATCTACCATCTCGAAAAACCAATCATCTTGCAACAACTGAATCGCCCTGCCAGGAGCCATTCCTCGACCTACTGCTTTGATTACATCCGGTAGTTTGAGAGCCTTTACTGGGTCATATCCACCTGCATCTGCCCATTCTACTTCGATGTCTCCTGTGGCGGAATCAATCTGTAGACTCTTGCAGCCTGCAGCCTCTTCCAACTCCCGCCTAGTTGCTCCCTTAGCACCTATCAAGACCGCAATGCGGTCTTTCGGGACACGTGGTAATGATTGACGCATATCTAAAGCGTGGAGCCTGCCCTTCTTCAACCCATATGCAATTTGAGTTTATTCTTCTTCTCGAAGATTGATGTGAGATAAATCCATTTCTAGAACATCATACATCGCTTCTGCTAACTCGACATCTAGACCGTTTTTGTTTGCCCATTCTACAAGACGTGTAACGTCTCTGACCAAGAACTCTTGACTCTTGGGGTGTGACTGAACAACTGCTTGACCCACATCTATTACCACTGGGCCATCATCATGCCACATGATATTGTACGGAGAAAAATCACCATGTACCATCTTGGCTTTCTGCCAAGTCACTGCAAGGAATTCAATTAATTCATCATATACAACTTGTGGATTCAGAACTTTAACATCTCTCAATCTTGGAGAGGGGCCATTAGGAGTCCCCAGATAATCCATAACCAGTACATTCTTGTGAACTCCAATCGGTTTAGGAACCGCTAAACCCCACTTATCAAGTCGAGAAAGGTTTCTGAATTCCTTTCTGACCCATATGTCAACAAGGTCTCTATGGCGCCTTTTCAGGCCACCAAATCTAGGGTCCCCTTCGATATATTGAATCAGATTCTTGAACACTGCATTCGAGGTGTGAAAAATCTTTACTGCCACTGGCCCAAACTCTCCAGTTCCATGGAATACGTGAGCTTCTTTGCCTCTAGCGATTGGGAAATCAAGAGTATCAATTGCTCCTGATTTCATTAACTTATACAGACTCATCAAAGTTAATCTATCAAAAACTGCATCGAATACTCTTCTATCTACCCATTCGAATGGACCATCACCCATTACTCCTGAAAGCCCTTCTTCGATTTCAGTAAACATACGCTTGTACTTTTTTTCAGCCATCCATCCAGTACCTTTTGATTCATCTAAACTTTTGATGAACTCCTTTGATTCAGAATCAAGGTGTGCTTGATCTGCACTCACTTTACGGCGTTTACGATTATTACGACGTTGTTTCGTGTCCTTCGAAAGTTCATCATCCCACTCTGTGTGACGAACCATCTGGAAACCCCATTTAGGCTAATGCCCTAATCTGATTCAACCGAAAAGATCGTTGATCTCATCGTCATCATCTTCTTCTGTTTCCTCAACAGCCTCTTCTGGCGCCTCTTCTGGTGCTTCCTCGGTAACTTCTGAAGAAGAAGAGAACAGGCCATCTTCATCATCAAAGTCATCTGCCTGTGAGTTCATTCCAAAGATGTCAACTTCCGGAGGAAGTTCTCCTTTTCTTGAAAGATAGAGTGCTTGAGTTTTGGTATATCGATGCTTTACATCAGCCTTAGAATCTTGGAAATCCCATGGCCAAACGATAATCAAATCTCCGTCGCGAACCCACTGTCTGCGACGCATTTTACCAGGGATTCTTGCCATACGAGTTTCCCCGTCTGCACAAAGAACTGTTACTCTGCGCCCACCAAGAATCTGTTCAGCAATTGCGAACATCTCGTTGACCTTTTTGTTAGGCATCTTGACACGGATCTTAGAGGATTGCCCCTCTGCAGTTCCCATTAGACGAGCAAGTTCTTCCTCGTCTACTCTCTCTTCACGCCTACGGCCCATAACATAATCCAAAAGCCCTTCCTACTTGAAGGGTGAGACTAATCTCAAGCCAGATTTAGGCTCTCTGCTGCACGGTAGCACATATCGATTAGAGTGTCACCTGACAATCCGAGAATTATAGTTGCAACCAAACATATCCAAATTGCCATACGGATAGATGCACCATGAGGCAATGGTTGGCGACGACCTTCTTCTGGCACATCTAGGAACATTACAACTCCAATACGTAGGTAGTAGAACACCGAAATTGCACTGTTCAGGAACATTGCGAGGGCAAGCCACCAAATCCAATGGAAATCTGAGAAGGATATTGTTCCGTTTGTTGAAAGTTCACCAACACTCGCAGACACAATTCCAGCCACTACCAGGAATTTAGACATGAACCCTGCAAGAGGTGGGACTCCAGCAAGTGCGAGCATGAAGATGAACATTGCAGTACCGATTAGTGGGTCTCTTCGAGCAAGCCCAGAGAGAGCGGATAGTCTGCTTGCTCCACCTTCCATCTCAAGTAGACCAAGAACTAGGAATGCTCCTAGTTTGAATGCTACAAGAACGAAGAGGTGGAAGAGTATTGCCGCTACAATCGCTTCAGCATATTCTGCAGGAGCCTCGACTTCTCCCCATTTCCATGCACCCACTGCTGTCAAAGCTGCCATCATGTATCCTGCGTGAGCAACTGAAGAGTAAGCAAGCATACGCTTAGGATTAGTTGAACCCAATGCGGCCAAATTACCCCAAGTCATTGTTACCACAGAGAGTGTTGCTAGAGTGTACAACCAAACTGCGCTTCCATCTGTCTGTGAATCGGGTAAAGCAACCACTAAGAGAACTCTGATCAATCCAATCATACCCATGGCTTTCGATGCTGTTGCAAGAACTCCAGCAACGGGTGAGTTTGCTCCTGCATAAGCATCAGGAGCAGCAAAGTGGAATGGTGCTGCACTAACCTTGAATCCGAATCCGACCAATACTAGACCTAGAGCAATGGTTCCGAGTATGCTTCCATCACTCCAATTTGCAGCAAGTGTAGTCAATTGCAGACTACCAAACTCAAGGTAAAGCAAGGAAAGTCCGTAAAGACCGATGCCACTTGCAACTGAACCTACGATGAAATACTTGACACCAGATTCCGCTCCGGACTTAGATTCCTTATGGAATCCAACGAGAACATATGTTGCTAGGCTTGCAAGTTCCAACCCAATAAAGAGAACGAACAGGTCCTGTGCAAGAGCAACGGTAGACATTCCCAGTGCTGTTGTGAGCATCAAGATGTAGAAATCCGCTTGGCGGCGGTTGTCGTACATTTCATCCAAACTTTTCTTTCCGGAGAATGTGTGTGCTGGGATACGATCTAAGCTAGCCATTGAAGCAAGTAGTACTGCTGCTAAGAAAATAATCTCAAAGAATCTTGAGAAATTATCAATCTGTAGTAATACTATATCTCCGCTAGTTACGGTTGTGGATGCCATATCGCCATCAATAGTTTCGATTACCATCATTCCTAGTGCAGTGAACAAGGTTGCTGTTGCGAGCATTCCAGGTACAGCGGGCGAACCTGTAAGTTTGAAGCGGCGGCCGCCTAAGAACCAAGGAACTTGAACCTTAGTTAGAGGAATGCGGAACTTCGAGTTACCAAGGTTTGGAACTATGAAAACAAGAGCCAAACCGATTACAAGAATCATTTCTGGAGCGAAAGCCTGCCAGAAATCGTTCGAGAACACTTCTACTGATTCGTCACACATTTCAGATACCCCCTCTATTGAAGACACCCTCGAAGAGTGCAACAGTCCAATCATCCATCATTCCCAATGCTATGAATGGGAAGATACCGAAGATTACAGTAAAGATTGCAAGAATTATCATTCCAATGTTTTCTGGAAGCGTAATATCAGGAGGTGTTTCTCCGTTAAGCGACTCAGGAGGTTGTCCTTCGTCGCCACCTTCGAATATAGTTCGCTGCATTGACCAAAGGTAGTATGCTGCAGTAATTGCTAATACGAAACCAGGTAGTAAAATCCACCATCCATATTCAGGCCAGTATGCGACGAGAACCATGAATTCTGCAACGAATCCAGCAAGTAACGGAAGACCGAGACTTGCCATCCATGCAAACATCATGTACACTGCTAGGAATGGAGACCACTTGGCCATTCCACGCATAGAACCGATTTCCATCGAATGATAATGATGCTTGAATGCTCCACATACGGCGAAGAGCATTGGTGAGATTATTCCGTGTGCAAACATCATGAACAGTGCTGCAGCATATCCGATTGGCTGCATGCTCGCAATTCCAAGAAGAATTACACCCATGTGAGATACTGAAGAATAAGCTACCATACGCTTGAGGTTGGTTTGTCCAAGACAAACTACTGCTCCCCAAACAAGAGAGATTAGACCAATTGCCATAATGATGTCTTGATAGAATACAAGCGCATCAGGGAAGATTGCGATTGGTATTCTGAGCATCCCATATGCTCCCATCTTCAGCATAACACCAGCCAGTAGCATCGAGCCACCAGTAGGAGCCTGAACGTGAGCATCAGGTAGCCAAGTATGGAAAGGAACTGCTGGCAACTTTACCAAGAATCCTATCATAAGCATTGCAAACAGAATGTTCTGCATATCTTTGCCTAGGAATACACTGTCTCCCATATTCTTTGCATTTGCATTGGAGAATAGTACAGTCATATCGAACGTACGACCAGTTACTGTTCCATATCCGGACCCTGTAGATTCAGGTTGTAGGAAGTAAAGTGTGATCAGACCCAAGAGCATGATTACCGAGGCACAGAATGTGTAGATGAAGAACTTCTGAGCAGCGTATCTGCGGTCTTTGCCACCCCACTTTAGAATAAGGAAGAACATTGGAATTAGTGTCAATTCCCAGAATACGTAGAACAAGAATAAGTCAAGCGCTACGAATACTCCAATCAGTGCACCGCCCATCATCAATAGTAGAGGGTGGTATGTTGCTCCATCTTTCTCTTCCCATGTCATGATGATTGTTACAGGTACAAGGAAGGTCGTTAGCCAAACCATTGGGAATGAAAGACCATCCATTCCTACATGCCAAGATGCACCGATAGATTCTATCCAAAGATATTCTTTCTCTAGAGCATATTCGTTGTACATCAAGTCCCAATCGACAAGGATTAGCCAATCGAAGAAGAGTGCTGTAGATATTGCAAGAGGTACAAGAGACGCACATAGAGTGAACAAACGGATTGGTACTGCTATCACTTCTTTTCTATCGCGTGATTCTTGACTAGCAAATGCTAACAGAATACAACTGACTACTATAGGGAATCCGACTAATGGAATACTTATCCAATCGGTTGTACCTGAATCATCCAATGAAGGGAAGAAGGCCATAAGGCCAGCTACAACAACCAATAGGCCGCCTACTAACATGAACTCTTTGTTCTTAATATCTAGACTTTGATTACTACCCAATCAAGCCACCCCCCATAATAACATGAAAATAACCAAAGTTCCCAAAGCAGCCATCATAATGTAATCTCTAGCACTTCCAGTTGTGAGAGAACGAACTCTTCTGGAAACTTCTTGACTGGTTGATTCTATGGCTTTGATTACTCCGTCGATAAATCTAGAGTCGAATACTGCTGAAAGATTTGCGAACCCAACTACAATCTTCATCATTGCAGCATCATAGATGTCATCGAAATGTAATCTCTTATGCAACGAATCCGCAAGGCTAGAGTTAGCCCATTCTGTGTTATCGAACTTAGATTTACTATTTACCTTGGAAGAGAGATTAATCGCCCATTGCATCCAAGGTTTTGCTTTCTGGCCATCATCTAGACTACCGCCGTAAAGAGCCATAGCGAAAGATGGGCCTAACACTAATGATAGTCCAATAGCGATGTAAGTTAGTACCAGTAAGAATGGATCATGGTTTAGGAATACATGTTCTAATTCAGAACCGACCCCATCAAAGAAGTTCGTGTAATGTCCTGTTTCAAAGTTACCCAGCCAGTTTCCAGCATGCATTCCTGCTAGCACGAACGCCCCTAGGGTCATGAATGTAAGAATCACTAGTGGTATTGGAATCCAAGCGGTTTGCTCGTGAACCTTCTCAGCAACTTCTGTCTTTGGCTTGCCAGCGAAAGTCATGAACCACATTCTAGACATATAGAATCCAGTCATTCCTGCACCAATAAGTACGAATATTGCAGGCAATAGGAAAATTGGTTCCTTCAATGCAACTTGCCAAGCACTAGAGATGATTCCTTCCTTGGACCAAAACCCACCAATGAATGGGATTCCAATAATCGACATACTTCCGAAAAACATTGCAGTTGCTGTTATTGGCATTCTACTTGCCAATCCGCCCATGTTTTCCATGGATTGAGCATCAAAGTGGTCGTCATGATGGTCGTCGTGATGGTCATCATCATGGCCGTGGTGAGCAACTTCATGATGGGCATGATGCATTTCATGAATAACAGAACCTGATGCCATGAACAACATTCCCTTTGCCATTGCGTGATTGAATAGGTGGAATAGAGATGCACCCATGGCGAATGCCGCTAACTTGTCGTATCCGTTGTTTGCAAGCCATAGAGCAGAACCTAATCCGGTGAAGATGTATGCTAACTGACTCATTGTAGAATAAGCTAGAACTTTCTTCAAGTCCATCTGTACGAATGCGATTAGTGCAGCCATTACTGCAGTAATTCCACCAATACATGCGATTACAATCGCTAGGGTTGATAGAGAGCCTACTTCTGCGAAACTAAAGAATGGGAACATTCTTGCAACCAGGTATAATCCTGCGTTGACCATGGTTGCTGCGTGAATAAGAGCAGAAACTGGAGTTGGCCCTTCCATAGCATCAGGTAACCATACGTGAAGTGGGAACTGTGCAGATTTGCCCACTGCTCCAATGAACATCATTCCGAGAGCGATTTGTAAATCGCCTTGGTTGACTTTAGCGATTTTTTCGGGGTCGAATACGTAAGCATAGTCGAGGTGTCCATCGAATAAGTTCCAAAGCATTACTAGGCCAATCACAAGGAATACATCTCCGACACGAGTGGTTAGGAAAGCCTTCTTTGCTGCATAAGCAGCACTTGGCCTCTCATAGTAGAATCCGATTAGAAGATAGGAACAAAGTCCCATTAATTCCCAGAATATGAATAACCAAAGGAACGAGTCTGCTAAAACCATACCCAACATTCCGCTACAGAACAATACGAACTCAGCATAGAAACGATGGTTTCTGTTATCGTTGATCGGGTCTGTGTTCATGTATCCAATAGAGAATATATTGATTAAGAAACAGAGGAATGCTGCAACGAATAAGAGCATTATAGTTAGATGGTCGATGTATATTCCTACACCGAATACCTTGGTGGTTATTGCACCTGTATCTGCATTCCACCAAGATGATTCAAACCAAGTGTAAACATTGGTTGTACCAACATGGTGCATGTGTTCTTTGATTACCGCAAGAGCGAGGACTAAACTCGCACCCATTACGGTTAGAGCGATTATTCCTCCTTCCTTGACATTCTTTACCCAAGTTGGTGTCCCATTGAACACTTTACCTAGGAACAAAATTACTGGGAAAGCCAGCATTGGCAATAGAGGTATTAGTACCGCATAGTCGATGATTCCGGATTCACTCATGATATCACCTCAGTTCTTCAACAGATTTACCTCATCGAGAGAAATCGTCTCGTGCTGCCCATACATTGAGAGGAATATTGCTAGACCAATAGCCACCTCAGCCGCAGCGATTGCAATTGCGAAGACTGCGTAAACCCAACCGGTTACATCTCCCCAATGACTTGCTGCTGCTACGAATTGTAAATTTACTGCGTTCAGCATTAACTCGATACACATCAAAACTACGATTGCATTCTTTCTACTGAATGCACCCCATAGGCCAATAATGAACAAAATGGCTGCTAGGCCAGATACCCATGCTGGATCGATCATTCTTTTTCACCACCAGTAAGTTCCCATTCGAGATTCACTAAACGCTCATCACGAACAAGGTAAGCCGCTCCCACCATTGCCATTGCCATCAGGAAACCTAGAGCGAGTAATGGTAATGCCCAATCTCCAAACAAAGCAGAGGATAGATCACTGGTAGTAAGTACTTCATCCGAAGAGTCTTCCCAAACCACATCTGCAGAGACTGCGGTAATCAATACTGCACCCAAGAAAACAAGTCCAACCCTTGCTAGAATAGAAAGTAGTCTCATTCGAAATCCTCCTCTAAAATTTGCCTTCTAGTCAGCATAATACCGAATAGAACAACCAGCATTACGCTAGCCAGGTATACTAGAATCTGAACTACTGCTAGGAACTCAGCACCCATTAGGATGAAAATTCCTGCAACTCCCATGAAACAGAAAATAAGACACATCATTGAATGTGCAACTCTCTGCATGTAGACGAGACCAAGAGCACCAACAATTACAACGGTGCTCATTAGAAAGAACATTGCTGTTTCTAGATACATTGCTAGATCCATGTTCAAGCCTCCCCTGCAGCAGCAGCCTTAGCTGCCTTCTTGGCTCTCTTGTCACGCTCTTTGCTTGCTCTCTTTGCAAGTTCTGAATCTACTGCTTCTTGGTGGTCACCGACCAATACTCTTGTTCGGCTAGCGTCCATCCAAAGTTCTTGGCGGGTAAAACCAGACATTCCATCATACTCGTTAGTCATGAAGAATGATGTGAAATTACATGCTTCCATACATAGACCACAGAACATACAACGGCCCAAGTCGATTCTACCAGACACAATTTGGTCATCTGCTGGATAAAGAGTATCGAGGGCTACAATGTCTTCTTCTCCATTGTCATTCCAACGCATTCTTGCACTGTCACCGGTTAAGTCTAGAACCTCTCCGAATCTCCATTCATCAGGAGCATCTTCGTGTGCAGTTGCAAGGTTGAAAGTCTCTAACTTCTCTGTTACTTCTGGCTTTTCGATTGCTGCAAACTTTCCAACTTCAAGTTCTGCACCGTATCCTTCCCATTCGCCTTCAGCACTGTCCAATACATCAACACGCAGTTCAGTGGTCATGTGCAAACAGGAGTTAGGACAAACGTTCACGCACATCTTACATGCAGTACAGGTCTCCCAAATCACACCAATTCTTCCGTTGTAATTTCCCGGAACGAATAGCCATGGTTCAATTTCTTCAATTCTTTCGTAAGGGTAATTCACTGTTTGAGGTTTCCAAATAGTCGGTGTCAAATCAGTACTTGAACGGTCAGGAGCATACTGGTTAGCAGAAATGTCATTCAGATGCTTAGTTTTCTCCGAACGAGCAATATCGCCATCAGCGATAAACTCAGGGTGAGTTGTGTTGTGATAACCACTAGAGAATCTACGACCAATGAAATCGTATGTTCTCAAAACAGTCAATCCGGTTATCTTAAACGGGTACCAAAATAGGTTTCTGAAATTCGGTTTACCATGTGGATGTGATGCCATTTTCTCACCTCACTCCTTTCCTGCAGTGTGCGTTCCCGCAGGCGTCATCGTGCGAATGTGATACATTCGTTCTTCATTCTCATCGATGTTCTCATCTTTCATTAGAACAATGAAGACTCCTAACCAGAACAGTGTGGTCAAGATAGGTAGTCCCCAAGGTACAGTGAAGTCTAGAATAGTTAGATCCCAAGACCATCCGCCAGCTACAGTGTCGGAAAGAGTTGCTGAATCAAAGAAGAACAGTCGGTAAACAAGTGATAGTGCGACTTGTAAGACTGCTAGTGGTAGTAGCATTCTCCAACCAAATTCTAGAATCTGGTCAGTCCTGATACGAGGCAAGGCTGTTCTAGCCCAAACGAATACTACCGTGAATATGAACCATGCTTTGAGTAGAGTCCAGATTATTCCAGGTATTGCAAGCCATGCATCCCCTAGGTAAGGGATAGAACCAATTGTTCCTGCGAATGGAGCATGCCATCCTCCTAAGAAGAAGTGTGCGAAGAGGATACTGGCGGCGTAAACACGCATGTATTCAGCAGCGAATAAAAGACCGAATCTCATACCGCCGTATTCTGTCCACCATCCTTCAACCAGTTCAGCTTCCGCTTCGGGCATATCGAAAGGAATTCTTTCGACTTCTGCAATCATGCTGACTAGGAAAAGAACTCCTCCTAGTGGCATCAAGAAGAATAGCCATGTACCAGATGAATGCTGGAAATGTACGATATCTAAGAAGTTGAATGAGCCTGCCATAATACAGACTCCAAGAATAGAAAGAAGTAGAGGTATTTCATATGCAGTCAATTGTGCTGCACTTCTAATTCCTCCAAGTAAAGTATACTTGTTGTTGGAAGACCATCCTGCAAAGAATACTCCAAGGGGCGCTATTCCAAATATGGCGAATGCAAACAGAACAGATAGTTCTGGGTTAGCGCCGTAAATGCCACTAGAAAGTGGAATCATTCCAAGAATCATAATTGTAGATGTAATTACTAGGAACGGTGCAAGTTCGAAAATTACTTTGTCAGCACGTGAAGGGACCATGTGCTCCTTTGTTAGGAATTTCATTCCGTCTGCAATATTCTGGAAGAAGCCCGGGAAGATTGTAACACCATACCATGAACGGTTGCCTACACGATTGACCATTTCATGAGAGTGCCCAGAGTTACCTGCGACTTTGTTTAACCACCCATTGATTGCACCAATTGGCTTTCCTAAGCCGTATGGAATCATGTTCCACCATTCACCAGCAGTAACTCCATTTTCTCCAACCCATAAAGAACGAAGTGCAGTTGTAGCGCCACGTCGATCGTTAACACGGGCGTAGAATTTCCTCTCTATCCACAAAATCATGAACATTGAGAGCATGATTCCTGCGAAAGTTGTCAAACATACTAATAGAGTATAAACAAAAAATGCGACATCATTAGACGATGATTCAAGGAATGTATCCTCAAATAACCAACTAGCCCCCTCCCGGGTTCGGTAGTATACGAAGTCGTGAAGTCCTAACCAATCATCCATCATAATCACCTCAACGGTCTGTCTCTCCGATACATGGGTCGAAACTTCCCATGATAGCAGGTATATCTGCGACCTTGTAGCCAATCATTGTCTTAGCTACATATGGAATTGTCAAAAACATAGGTGAGCGGATTGAAAGCCTGTACGGATTCTTACCTCGTCCGTCTCCACCACCTTTGATGTAGAAATTTGAAACTCCGCGAGTACATTCGTATGTACTGAAACCAGTCGCCCCTTCAGGGGCACGGGTTGGAGCCTTTGTGTAAATCATCTCATCTCCAGGTTGATAGTGGGTGTTAGCTCCTCCTGGAATCTTCTCGATTGCATCGAGTAGCATTCGGCATGATTGCCTCATTTCTTCCATGCGGACGCGGTAGCGATCGTAACAGTCCGCTCCCTTGACGCTGGTTGGTTTTTCTACAGCAGGCTCCCAATCTACTTGGTCGTAAACTGAGTATGGGTTGGTCCACCTAGCATCAGTGTTAACTCCAGCTGCACGAATGTTAGGTCCTGTAACTCCTGCATCTAATTGGTCTTCAGCAGTAGCATATCCAACACCTTGTAGTCTGACAAGCCAAATCGTGGATTCGTCTAGTAGCATTTCATATTCGTTAATTCTGTTCTCGAATAATCGAACCTTTGCTTTCAATCTGTTAGCCCATCCAATTGGTATGTCTCTCTTGACACCGCCAACTCTAGGGTAATTGTAGTGCATACGAGAACCGCCAAGTTCCTGAAGTAAATCTAGGAACATCTCTCGGTCACGAAGACACCATGTCATCAAAGTTAGGTTTCCAATGTCTGGCCCAAATGCTCCAAGCCACATCAAGTGGCTTGCAAGCCTCTGGACTTCAGCAGCCATCAGTCGAATGTATTCTGCCCTCTCTGGAACTTCGGCTTCGAGAAGATCTTCTGCTGCCATGATGTAAGAGTGGGCCCATGTCATTGCACTAACGTAGCAAAGACGGTCGCAGTAAGGAGTGATTTGGGTGAAATCCCTTGATTCACAAATCTTCTCGACTCCGCGATGAATGTACCCGAGTTCTGCTTCAGTATCGGTAACAGTTTCCCCATCTACCTTTACACGAAGTGTCCAAAGGCCGTGAGTCATTGGGTGCTGAGGCCCCATTGTAATCCACATTTCTGCCATGATAACACCTCACTTGACCCGGCCCTCATCAACCGGTTTACGACCGTATCCTTGTGGGTCGTCATACATTTCATTGAAATCGTGATAGCGAATCTTGTGTTGTCTTTGCAGAGGATGGAATCCGACTGGTGAATCGTGAGGATTCAAGACTCTGTGCATATTGATGTGGCCTTCGAAATCGATACCGACCAAATCCCAGGTTTCCTTTTCATTCCAATCTGCACCTTCCCAAATATCCTGGATTGAAGGTACTGAGGGTGTGTTTCCTTCTGGTAGATTGATGAATACTTCAAACTCCATAGGAATATCGTCGCCCTTCAAATCTTCTCCTTTGTGGACGATCATCTTGTGTGCATCAACATTACGAATTGGCCACCTGTGTAGGTGATATGCAACTTCCCAACCTCTGTCTCCGCCTGAAGGGTAATGTGTTCCAGTAACCATAGCACAATTATTCACACCAATTTCTTTCTTCATGTGCTTAGCAACAGCGC
>Ga0206677_10001348_pt1 | contig 22780 bp, 22 predicted proteins | sample M130m12015metaG_FD_155475 | JGI IMG/M metagenome (GOLD analysis project Ga0206677, IMG submission 155475) | Ammonia-oxidizing marine archaeal communities from Monterey Bay, California, United States - M1 30m 12015 | ecosystem: Environmental > Aquatic > Marine > Intertidal zone | place: USA...
AAAGGATTGATAAGTTATTGCTTGGTTTAACAGCTAATACTACTTATGAATACGAGATGAAAGCATGGTACTGTGGAGGTGGAGCAAGTTCTTGGACTGGCTTGAGTACATTTACTACAGCTGATAACTGTCCTAATGTTGGTAACTTAACAGCAGTTGGAGCAAATCCTACAAAAGCTACATTTACGTGGGATGACAGTAATGGTTCTTATGAGTTTGTAAGATTGAAAGCTAGAGTTGATTCTATTTCAAATCCTACAGGTTCTGACTGGTTCCAAATTGGTGGAGCTGGAGTTGCTTATGGGACTTATACTAAAGATAAGAATGGTTTAGTTGCTGGTGAGACTTATAGAGGTCAAGCTAGAGCATTCTGTGATCCAAATGGTGGGGCTTACTTCTCATTATCTTGGACTCCATTAGTATACTGGACACAGCCAAATTCCAGCAAGTTAGAAGGAGGAACAGCAATTGCTAACTTAGCTATTTATCCTAACCCATCAAGAGATGTCTTTAACATAACATTTACAAGTGAATATCTCCAAGACTTAAAAGTTAGAGTACTTAATGTAGTTGGGGAGGTGATCATATCAGAAGATTTAGATCAATTTGTTGGTGAGTACACTAAGCAAATAAATCTGTATGAAAATGCAAAAGGTATTTATTTCTTAGAGATAGAAACTAATGATGGAGTGGTTAATAAGAAACTTATTTTGCAATAAGTCTAGACGATATTTTAAAATATTTAAAGCTCCTAACATTTCTGTTAGGAGCTTTTTTTGTATTATTTTTAAATTCAAATAATTACTATATATTTGGAATGTAGTTTGATGTATAAAATAGCGAGGGACCTATTCGGGTACCTTTTGGATTGTCATATCTAGTAGAATGTAGTACTGCTACCCCGACTTTTTTATCTTCTTATTTCCTATAATTTTCTTTCTTTGCCAAAGCACTATTATAAATAAAGCCATAGTAATTATTGGGTGAATAATTACAAAAATCCAAATATTAGCTTGCTTGTAGGTTAGGCTAGTGATATCTGCTATCCAGTACAATATCTCAACACATATATCAAATAGTTCATGCATAAATTTATCTGTTTATTTGATGCTAAGTTAAGAAAAACGGAGCACTTTTCAGTATCTTATTTCGAAAGAGTGTAACCTTGCTACGATTTTAATTAATAGGGCAGGAGAACAAAGGCTAATCTTCAAATGCTCTTATTTCTTCAGCTATTCTATCAGCTTCAATTGTTAATCGTGACATCTCGTCTGTTATATCTCTATCCTCCATCCCGCATGCAAAATAGATTGGCATTTCATTGTCTTGTTTATATACATGATCCCAAATTATATTTGCTGCAAAATACCCATAAGTTTCTAAAATTTGTAAAGTAATTTTCTTCAATAATGTAGTGTTAGTAATTTTAACAAAAAGGTTTCCATAAGAGAACCTAACAAAATCGCTATTATCAAGTTCAATTTCCATATAATATATTGGACAATAATCATTATTATCTTCTATTATTGAGTTAATGTCTAGATAATGTCTTTTGTTAACCCACAGTCTTTCTTCATTTTCCCATAATAAGCTCTGTTCTATTTTGTTTTTCATCCCAATCATCTCTAAAATTCTAAAATCTCTATTCCTAAGAAAAGGTAGTATTGCTAATGCGTCTACCGATCTAAATGAAGCCCAGTTTTCTTTAGTATTTATTTGTAACCAATCTAGCTTCTCCATTATTTTTTTATTTTAATATAAATGAAAAGTGTTATAATTATTATTAACAGAAGTAATGATAGTATTTTATAAATATCTCTCAGTTCATCTTTATGTTCTGTTACTACATCAGTATTATTGATTATTGTTTGATTGTCACCATCATTAGTGGATTCCAATAGATTTGATTTTTTAAAATCAGAACATTCTGATATTACTTCTTTGAAGTAATTGGTGTTTTGGTATAAAGAGTCAATTAATAATGATGTTGAAGAAATTTTTGTTTCATAGTCTGAAATAATTGTTTCCCATTTGTCGCTCTTATACATCCATTTATGTAGTGAATTTAGGAGTGGTTCTTTGAGTTTTTCTATTAGCTTAAAATTTAATTTAGCCTGCCTCTCGCTATCATCTGAGAATTCTAATGCTTTTTGTAAATAGTTAATTGATGTATTTTGACTTCCATATTCATTAAGGTATGTGTCTAATTTTAGTCTAATGACATTAGAATCGATAAGATTAAATGGTGAATAGTAAGCATAATGAAATCCACTAATTAAACCGCCTTCCCAAATTCTACTATACGCCCAAAAATTGCTGGAATATATGCATGATAGGTCAAAGTATAGATTTGATATTTCTTTTCTTATACCTAATAGAGATAAGCTATCATTTATATAATTGATAGATTTTTTTTGTGTTATCTCATTCATTATCTCATATATTGCATTAACAGCACTCTTTTTGTTATACCTTTTGAGTGATTTTGTTTCTGTATCTGATGTGTTAACTATAAAATTTGTATAATCATTTCCGTACTTATTGTCGTAATATGATTTTCCACCTATTGCTGATTCAAAAATATAATCTGGTAGTAAGTTGAAATATTTTCTAGCATTTATTATATCATGTTCCCTAAAATAATTAGTAGCAATCTGTTCAATTACAGCAAATTTTAAATCTGATGGAAGTCTATCCAAGAAAGGGACTTCTCCTTTATTAAGTATAGTTAAGAATTGTATTAGATCTTTATTATCCATTATTACATCTAGAATGATTTCCTGATGAAATCCGTTTTTAGATGAAAATATTAATGTAGTTGAAAAATCATGTCTTTTAATTGCTTCCATCATACCTAATTCAAAGTAAGCTTCCATCTCATCTGAAAGGTATGTTTTTGATAAGAATTTTGTTAATCTTTCTTTTAGGTTATGATAATCCTTTTCTGAATAATTATGACTGAACTCCTCTAATAGTTCTAATCCATCTAATTGTTTTAAGTAATTGGTTTTTTGTTGCTTTGTTAGATATGTAGCATTTCTAATCAAGCTTCTTGATTTGTGATATTCTTTCCTAGCTTCAGGAAAGTTTCCTAGCATAAATGATGAATATCCTCTTAAAATATGTAATAAAACTTTGTTTTGTATTTTAGTTGTTTTTAAATATTTGTTTAAGTCTACAGCATCCGCATAGTCATATAGACTTACCCATTTAGAATTAACTGTATAACCCTCTTTAAAATATCCTGAACGATATAGGTTAGAGAATAAGCTACTCTCAACTCTTTTAGTGTATTGTATTAGTGCTAATTCAAATGTCTTTGAGTTTTGGCTTGTCCTCTCATGAAAGTAATCTATTAGAGATATGTTTATCCCAGAGAAACTGGTTGTTTTAATCAAATGAATCATATCTCTTTCCTTTTGAGTTTTGCAATAGGATAAACATTTTTCCCAATCAAAATCACTTTTCATATCAATAACATAGTTTATTTCATATGTTATTTGTTTGAGTAATTTTGGATATTTAAGTAGTTTTGTAAACAAATAAACACTTAATTCCCTGTCATTTCTGAATTTGAAATAATCATCAGTAGGAAGTAAAGCGTATTGAGCACTTACTGCACCACAAAAATGAGAATAAGCTATTGCATTCAGTTCTTTGGATTTATTAAAATATTTCATGTAGTCAGAAACAACTTCATGGCTATACCCAACTTTAAGACTTAGTTCAATCAATAAAGTGGCATAATCTTCAATAAGATTATCTGGACAGGTCTTCATCTCATCTTGAATAAATTTTTTTAACTGGGTTTTTGTATATTTACTTGATTTTCCTCCGTGTAATACTATACTTCTGTACATCATGAGTTTGAGTAAATCAAGTTGATTTTTTTCTGCAAACTCTTGAATAATTGTGTAGTTAAAGAATTTTGTAATACTCAGCTCATAAATGCTACTTAAAGTTCTTCCATAATTTGGGTTGAATTCAATCTTAATGAAATGGTGTTCCAAATTTATGAATTTCACAATATTACTATTCATTAAATAAATTACATCTTCACTAAATCCTAACTTTCTTAATTTATTTGATTGCCTATCTATTTCCACATCATAGATACTGTAATTTAACTTATAGTATAAGCTGTTATTAGTAGAAAAAAGTCGTGTGTTTAACTCTAATCCTGTTACAAGATGGGGAATAAGGAAATTTTTATTCCATTCTTCAGTGTAGTAGTTAGGTAGCCCGCATGAGTTTGAATTATAGTTTAGAAAGATGCTAGTTATAATTAGAAATAATTTCTTCATATTCTGATTTGTTATTGATTAAAAATTCTGAGTTTAAACTAAAAAGTATTATTTCAGTTGTATTTTGATTTAGATTTTGTTTGAGAAATTCCATCATTTTATCAACTTCAAAAATTAATGGATATTCATATCTTATTTCATCTCTATTAGATATTCTATGTGTATTATAAAAATGTGCTTTTTTTGATTTATAATAACCATTTTTCTTTTGATACATATTTAAACTATCAATTCCTTTAGGGTTAAAGTCTGAGATTAATGCTTTGATTTTCCCGTGATGATAATGAACTCCCCAACTAAATGCTGGCAGTGCAATGTCTACTTTCAGTGGATATTCTTTTAGATACCCATCTAGATACATTAATGCTTTATCATAAGAAAAAATAGAATTTTTAGTAGAAGTGTCTGCAGGAGAGTCTAAATTATAAATCATAACAACACCTTTTTCTACTGGTGGAATTCCTGTTATTTTAGCGTATTTTATTTGATGTAAGCGAATTGTAGCACTTAAATGAGTGATATTAGTAGATAGAAGTTTAAGTAGTTTAAAATAAGCTTTTTTTGATTGTAAAGTCCAGTCACAGTCAATTTGTAGTTCAGTGTAGTCCTTAATGATTCCATTTCTTATTGCCACACTATAATGATTTAGAATGATATTATATATCGTATCAACTTCAAAGTTAAAAAGCACGCTATTTTCAATGTATATAACTGGTATTATTTTTACACTATCAAAATCTAAACTATTATGAACTTTAGGAACTGAAATTGTCTTATTTCCCTCATTCCATTTCAAGTCAAACACTTTCAGATAAATTTTATTTATTTTATTGTGAGTTAGGAATTTCTGTTGTGTCTTGTTTGTCTGTGTACTATTCTTCCACCAATAAGTAGAGAATTGAAAGGATGTTTCAGATTGGCAGCTAGACATAATTAATATGCAGGAAAATAGATATAGTCTCATTTAAAATTTGTTAAAATTCACTCCACTTTCATTAATAATATTAGTTTTTATTTGCTCTATCATTCCATCAACATCTTCTCTAATATCAGCTATTTCTATCTGCAACTCCCTTGCTAATGATGCTATTACTTTTTCTTTACTCAAACCTCTACTAACATGATGTTTCATAATATAATTTCCAATAAAATATATATATTGTTCTGTAGATCTAATCTCATTTAGAATTTCTTCTTCTTCATTTAAATATCTCTGAAATTTACCTTTATCCAGATCTGAAGTAATATACCAATCGTCTGCATTAAATCTATTTGCAAAATCATACTTTACATGTTTTTTTCCATCACAAAAAGCGCAGTGAGGACCCTCTATCCAAAAGAATTCTCTCCTCAATCTTTTTATGTCTTCTATATTTACAAACCCTTTTCCAAGACATCTTGGGCAATCAATTATTTTATTATTCATCTTAATTTTGTTTTTGTGTTTTATTTTGTTGTTTGTCTACTTTTTTCATTAAATCAACAATAATGAAAACAGGATCTTCATCAAATATTAATAATCTGTTGAAAGCCCACACTATATCCTTGCTAAGATTAAAATGTTTAACACAGAGAGTATGTATCTCGTCTTCATATAAATAAGGTACTAATAATGAAATTCCCATTTCCATGCTTATAGTACAGTTTTTAGTATCTACTCTAACTAATCCAGCGTTCATCAATGTGTTTAAATGAGAAGATAAAATCAGAATATTTTTGACTTTATCAGAATTAAACCCTTCACTAATCCAAACTAAGGATTTCAGTAAATCGTTCTTTTCATCAATATGATATTGAAATTTTTTATATATCTGATGCTTTTCATTAATTGCATAAGTAGTTTCTATAAATCTCATGCTTTCATAAGTACCATAATTACAGCCACTTTGTTCGTAATGCTTTTTTAAAGCCAACCAAACTGCCGAAACCCTATTATGGACATTTCTTAATTTTCGATACTTCTTTATATCCTCTTTAATTTCTTTATATTTTTTTATCATTTTTTTAATTTTCATTTATTTCTTTATTTGATGTAAAAATAAATTCTCGATATAGTATAAACTTTATAGCATTAAATGGTTTTAGCAATTTCCTGAATTTAAAATATTCTTGTAACCTAAACAATAGTAATAGAGGATAAATAAATCCTAATACAATAAATATTAAATAGTTTTTAGTTTTTGAATGAGCAGCACTATCTAGTTTCTGGATCATATACGCCCAAATAAAAGCTGGCATCAGATAAAGGATTAAATAATTCATGCAGCATATTTTTTTCTATTTATTCTAATCCTTAGCACTATACAAGCAACCATAAACTCTTTATTCTTATCAGTTTTATATTGTTCTCGGAAAGCCAATAACTGATGGAATGGCAATCTTGCACAAAAGGAAATTAATTCATTGTAAGTCATTTTTTTCATTACTATTATTTTTAAATCTCAAAATCTTATTTAGATGCTTTATGAATGCTACCATTGGTACCCTTACCACCTAATAAGAATATTGTAGTAGCATTCACAATTACATCTCTCTTAATTGAGCAGTATCACCTTTTACTACTCCTATTAATTCATCTACTATCTGAGTTTTACTCATTACTAGATCTAAAATATTTTAATATTTTAGTGTAAAAGCTTACCTTTTCGTTTCCTGGAATTGCAATTGGATCTTTGTCAATTTTAATATCATCCTTAACTGCTCTCATGCTTTGATATCTTAGTTTATCCAATCTATTCAATCTATTTATGCAATCAATTACCAGAATTGATTGATGAACTGTTTGCTTCTGATAAGTTAGGTCATAATAAACTTCCTTATCTGTAACAAGCCTACTTTCCACACCTAATCCAACTCCTTCACAAGAATCAATATTTTCCAACTGACTATTAAAATCATCAATACAGTAAAGAATATCTTCTGTAGCTTTATCATCTGAAATACCATATGATTCTACTTTAGTTGAAAATTTTATTTCAGAATCCATTGCAATAGCATATTTTAACTTTTCAAAATAATCAGCATAAACATCGTTTCTATTAAATATTTCAATTCCTGAAAGAGTGCCATTTACGAAATAAGCTAAGCCATTAGCATTTTTATTTAAAGTAATCTTATTAATCATTTTAGCAAAATCATTGCGCTTTTCTCTAAAGGCATCAGAATGTGAAGATGTTGAAGAGAAAACACCTAATTGACTCATTGACTCCTCTACATTATCCCATACTTGTGACTGATTAGCTTGATATTTCTCTCTACCATAACCTTTATTAAAATAAATATTCATAGTTTTTTCTCTCCTTATTTTTCCAAGAGCAACCTCATTTGAAGGACTGAATTCATCTGAGCTATAATTCCATCTTCCTTGTTCCACACAGCTTACTGGGATAATCATTTTTTTATTTGGAGCAACTAATATGGATGTATTTACAACCCTATTTTGTTTAGCTCCTTTTAATATATCACCATCCATTATAAAAAGATATTTATTTGAAAGATTAGTTAATAGTAATTCATTTACATTTCCACTTTCGGAAACTTCCTCAACCTTAACTGAGTTAGTTCTAAAGGCATTATGAATACTAATATATTCAAGTGAATTAGCTGGTTTATGACATAACTGAGCAATAGTAATTGCCCCTTGTCTTTGCACATCAACTATTGATGTGTCCACTGTTGAAAAGAGAGATTGTGTTTGCATTGTTTTTTGGTTTTATTGGTTAACACTTATATTAATTCAGAATTAAAAAGCACTTGTATACTTTTGAGGGAAATACAATTGGCTTTAATTATTTTTATCTTTTTCATTTATAATTTTTACAAATTAATCAATGGCATACGAAAGCTATTTTCGTACAATTATTATCAAATAATACTTGTTTCTTTAGATTAACTTAGGTGTTAGTTAATGCAGAAGATTAGTTAGAATACTTAATAAAAATCTAAGTATTCCACTCTGGTTTTTCCCTAAATAAATTTTGGTTTTCTTAATTGATTTTGAAGGTGAACAAAATCTTTTGGTAAGAAAATTCCGTAATTACCACATAATTCGGACAGCTAAATTAATTTTTGTTTTTAATGTTTAAGACATTGTTGATAAGTGGTTTATGAACAAAGTTATTAACTTAGTTTGTGTTCTAATTGCTCCAAGGATAGCCACATGTTTGACAAACATCTCCATCATAATAATCACCACATCTTGGGCAACTACCCTTAAATAAATCTGTTAACGCTATGAATATTTTTTTCATTGTTTTTTAGTTTTTTAATTTTCTTTCTATTTCTTTAATATTATTTACTGCAAAACTAAACTCTCGTCACGAAAGTTATTTTCATATAATGTTGCATGGTCTTGATTAAAATAGTTCTTATCAAATTCTAGAATTCTTTCATCTATTATTATATCTGAATCCTTTATTTTCCTGACAAGAGTTAACCCTTCAAATGAAGAACATCTACTCAATGCTACATATAATTGACCAGGAGCAAATGCTCCCGTACCTAAATCAACTTTCACCTTATCAAAAGTTAATCCTTGGCTCTTATGAATAGTAATAGCCCATGCTAATTTTATAGGAAAATGCCTATAAGTTCCAATAACTTCAGAAACAATTCTTTTTTCACGCTTATTATATTTATAAACTCTATTCTCCCAAGTTTCTTTCTCAATCTGACATATGTCTCCATCTTCTAGTTTCACTTCTATTATTTCATCCGATAAAAAATCTATTTCCTTAATGGTCCCATTAACCCATCTTCTTTCATCATTTTGCCTGTCATTTCTCACAAACATTATCTGAGCACCTCTTTTAAGATGTAAATATTGAGGAACAGGATACTTATCACTTGGGTATTTATTAGAAATTTCAGCTTCATAAACAAACTCTTTTTCATTAATTAAGTCTAACCTCCTCATATTCTCTTGAGCAGCTATATATTTATTGGTTGTAAGTCTAATCTCTGGTATATCCTTCTGTAATTCAGATTTTTTCAATCCTTCTTGATTTAAATAGTTAATTTCTTGATTTGAAATGGAATAATCTCTTACTTTATTTAAATAATTAATAAATTCAACATCCTTTTGTCTATGAATTTTAGTTAATTCAATTTTTTCAGGTTTCATTAACTTAAAAATAGGTGAATCAAAAAAATATTCACTTTTATAAACGTCACTAAAGACCTCCCTACTTACATCATCATCTTGTACAATAGGAGGTAATTGATAAGGATCTCCAACAAATATAACTTGTTTGCCTCCAAAATACTTTGTTTTATCACCACCATTTATTCTAAAGAAATGATCCATTCCTTCTAATATGTCTGATCTCAACATGGATACTTCATCAATAATTATTGTATCTAAATTTTTAATTATTTGAAATGTATTATAGTGTTCTTTTAATTTCTTTATATCCTTATCTTTTGGAAGCATTGGTCGGAAGGGAAATCTACAGAATGAATGAATAGTTTGACCACCTATATTCACAGCTGCAATGCCTGTAAAAGAAAGTAAGATAATTTTCTTCTTTGTAGTTTTTGTAAAATACTGAATAAATGTTGATTTACCTGTCCCTGCCTTTCCTGTAATATATAGTGAATCATTTGTTGTTTCAATCCTCTTAAATAATTCATTAACAAATTTATTTTTATCATAATTTGTTGGGAGTTTTACATACTGATTATGGACTTCATTAGCGTTATCAAATAATGTTCCTAAATTAGCTGAATCAATCCCTGTTTCTATTTTTATAAAGAAATCTAAATCACTATAATTATTGCTAAATGGGTCATAAACACTGAATTTTTCATTAGCATAAAATAGACTTTTATAAATCAAAACAACTCTCCTAACAATATCTTCTAGCTTAACACCTTCTTCTATTGACTTGTCAATTTTATCTTTTGAAATTTTAATTCCTACTACTTCTAAAAATTTATAAATTATTGATATATAATCAGCTGAATCTTGAATATTGTTCCCAAATGATCTTATGCCCAACCTTAATCCAGAAAGAGATTCTGGTATATTTCCTGATCCTCTAAAAAGAGATTTAGCTAAATCAAAATCTAACTTTTCATTTTTCACTAATACAGAATTTAAAAAATTTTCTTTCCAAGATTCCTCTATACTTTTTATATTTTTCATTACCTTATTTTGTTTTTAACTTGCTGAATAAATTTTGGTAAATTAACCTCTGCGCCATCAATATAAACTCTACTAACTTTTCCGTGTATTATATCTGTAGGACTTACCTTTGCCATATAAGAAGCAGGATATTTAACTCTACTATATCCAAATTTATCTCCTGAATGATACTCAACCACAACATTACTTCCGCCTGGGGTTAAACTCATTGGGTTGGTTCTAAACTCATCACTTACATATAATATACTCATAATTTCTATTTTTTAAATTTGTTTTGTTTGTTGGTACAAATAAAAGAACTTAACACGAAAGTTAATTTCTTATAAAGAAGCAATTGCATGCTGTTTCCAAAATATTTTAATTTCCTTTTGCTCATTAATCGATAGTGATTTAAATTTCTTGTCCCATACCTCCATTGGAGAAGGTTTGTCAGATTGAGTACCATACATTGTAAATGCTGGACCACATATGATCCCTATAACAGTAACTCTGTTTGTTAATCGTTTTGGTTTTTTGATCATTCTAGTTCTTCCATTTCTCGCCCCTCTTTCCATATAGAACACCTCACTCTCTTTAATGACTCCATCACCAACAGAAGGACCATATAATGACGACAGAACTAATCCTAATTCTTTAGGAAGAATTACTATCTCTTTAACAAACTCTCCTTCTTTTTTTATTTTGAAAATTTCATGATTCTGAATATATTCAAATTGCTCTTGCGTAATTCCATGATCATTATGCCCTATATATTTAAATGCTTTTCTCATCTATTCTTGTGTTTTTTCTTTCTGTTATATACCTTTGGGTTATTATACCTTATTGTGCTTAAATTTCTTTCACTTTTTAATACAACAAACTCATCTCTCCTTATTTTGGATTTAATTTTTTTAAGATCTTTTTCTTGTAGTTTCATTTTAATTTTTAATTACTGCAAATAAAAACCCTTAACACGAAAGTTATTTATATATTTACGGGATTAAAATAAACTATGCCAATAGATAGCTTACAGACACATACGGATTTAAGAATGGATGCACATTCAGTAATATCATATATTGATAGTTTACTTCAATCTGACTGGCACTCTTACGATTCTATTATTAATAAATTAATAAAAGCAGAGTCCGTAGAAAAGAGATCGTTTGAACTTAAAACAATACAAAACCATTTTAGAAGAATAAAAGAACTTGCCTGCAACAAGAACTTTATATCTGATAATTTTGAAGAGTACTATGACGCTGAAAAAGGACTATACAATATAATAGATGAAAGAAGAGTTGGTAGGAAGAAGGAATTTAAATATGTTGTAGGGTTTAAGCTGATAGACATTAGACTTGGCACAAGAATTACTAATAATTTATTACCATTTATTGAATACTTAAGACAGGTAAAGGGTATGGATGATAATTTTGACCTCACCTTAGATGTACTTGAAGATATTGTTGAAAATGAAGGTATAAAGGTTGTTAAACAAAAACAAACAATGAGGGTTGACAATAGAACTGTATTTACTCTAAGTGGTATACAATCAGTGCAAGAATTCTTACCCAAATGCAGAAAAGCAATAACTGAGAACAAAAACATCACATTAACTTATGAGCCCTATACTAAGAGTAAAAACAATATTACTGTTAGTCCATATGTAATTGCAGAGTACAACAATAGGTGGTCAGTTATTGGAACATTAGTTAATGTAAAAGAAAAGAATTCTGTTTTCCATCAAAACGAAAGAATAGGTTTGATTAATAATTTACCTTTTGATAGAATTACTTCTTTAAGTATTGATGATAAATCTGAATTTATTAAATCTGAATTTAATATTAATAGAATACTTGATTCAGCAATAGGAACTTCTGTTGACTGGAAATTAGGGCTTGATGCAATTAAGGATGTTACACTTGAGTTTTCAGATAAATTATTCCCTTACTTTATAACTAAGCCCATGCACGACTACAAAAAAATTGAACATGATAAAAGATTAATAACTTATAGCCTAATACCCACATTGGAATTAGAAAACATTATTCTCTCTTATGGTGGAGGTGTAAAGGTTATAGAACCTGAATCACTGAAGAATAAGATTATAGATCGATTAAATAAAAATATTATGCAATATGCAACTGATTAGCACGAATATATCTTTCGTTACTTGCCTTTACTTTTGCGACACATAAAATAATTAAATAATATGAAAAACTTTTTTGAAAATATAACAGTAGATAACTTTAAAGTATTTAAAGACTCTAAATCAATTAGATTGGCTCCAATAAATATCTTAATTGGAAAAAATAATTCTGGGAAAAGCACATTAATGGAGTTAATGAAGCTTATAAAAGTTAGCTTAGATCAAAGCAGTCTAAATAAACTAATGTTTTCAAAATTAGATGGTTTTCAATCATTTGATGCTTTTAAAACATTTGGCTATAACAAGGATGTAATTAAATTAAGAATACCTTTTTATTTAAAATGGTTTGATTGCCATGAAATTGAGGGTTTTGATGGAAATAGATTTTATCAAAAAGATAAACCTTTTTTTCTTTCTCTTGAATACAAAGAATCAGAAAATAATACCCTTGATGGAATTTTATATAAATATGAGATTACGGATAATGATGGAGATACAATTTACAAAACAGAAAGGATAGAATGGGATAAGAATCATAAATCCTACGATAAAGATATGGAATACATAAATGAACATAATTTAATACTTGGTAAGTTTTTCATAAATTATAAAAAGATATCTCAATGGGTGAATGAATTCTATGACATGAAAGATGCAAGATTACAATTACTAAGAACGGATCTAATTAGAGATGGTATTAAGGTAAATGAAAACCTTGTAAATGAAAACCTTCCAGTGGATGAACTGTTTCCAACTCTTGAGTCTGAACGTGATGTTAGAAATATTTACGCTCAGCAAGAATTTATAAAAAAGTATGGGTCCCTTAATCCAGGACAAAAAGGACATGTTATTACCAATGAAGATGCAGACGACTTTGAGGAAGTAGAAAAATATAATGGGGCTCACTATGAGATTACATCAATTGATATCGCTCCACGGTTTTCGGGTAGAACAGAGATAAAGAAAGAATCGTTATTAGATAAAGATATGCATAAGCATTTTTCCATAACTATGTGGAATGAAATAATGAAATCGTCTCTTTTATTTGAATATGATAATGAGGATGGCTCGCCCATATCTAAGAAACAAATAAAATTAATAAAAAAAATTGAAGAAGACGTACTAAAAGATCATCATGATATAGCTATAAGAGTTCATGAATTTTATGAAAGGAAATATAGTCTTGACGTAATTTCAGATAAAGTGAAAGCCAGACTTTTTGAAGCTGAAGGAAAAATTAGAATAATCTTATATCAAAATGAAATTACAGATGAAGTCGCGCCAAAATATACTTCATATGGAATCTTTTTTAGTAACATTATTGATTCGTTATCATCAATCCCAAATAACCTATTAAAATCTGACAATATTAACACTAGTGATGTAGATACTATTAAAAACGACATAACTAATTTTCTCAAACCGATATATAATAATCCATTAGAAGATTATCAGAAAGATTTTGTAAATAAATGGCTTAAGGCGTTTACATATACAGATGATTCAGGTTATGAAATTAAAAGGGCAGAAAATGAACTTAAAATATGTTTTTCTAAAACTTCTATTGATTCTTACGGTAAAGGATTACAAGAGTTAATTTATCTTATCTTTAATATTGCCAAACAAAAAAAAGACAAAGAATCAATAATGTTAGTAGTTGAGCCTGAAGCTCACTTGCATCCTAATTTTCAATCTTTATTAGCGGATATGTTTGCAGATGCTACAAAAGAATTTAATATTAAATTTATAATAGAGAGCCATTCAGAGTATTTATTAAGAAAATTACAATACCTAACAATAAGTAAAGAACTAAAAGCTGGATTCGATGCTTCATATTTTTCTGAACTCGCAAAAGAAAGCAAACTCATTGAAAGAAAGACATTTGGTGATGTTATAGTTAATTATTTTGACAACAATTTAGATGCAAATACTACTATTATCAATCAGATTTATATTGATGAATACGGGAACTTAAGTGATAATTTGGGAGAAGGGTTTACTGACCACACCCCAAAATTAATGATGGATATTCTTAAATTAAAGACGAAATAATATGCAACTTTATCTTGAGAAAGAATTTATTGATGAATTCATTCATCTTGATTTAAAAAATGAATTAGTAGTTGATTTCTACGATGAATTAATAAATCAGAGCGCAGGATATCACTTATACACAAATTTCACTAAACAAGAATGGAACAAGGAAAGAGAACACCACCCTATTGTACGATCTATTGAAAACGGAACGGTGGAAGTCTCTTTTAATAAATCAAAAGAAGATTTCTTCAATAATGAAGAAACAATACATAAACTGCTTTTAGTAAGAAACAATCATGAGAAGAAACAAGAGGGTAATCAGTTTGAATGTATTTCATCTAATAATCTAATGGAGAAATGGAAGAGATACTCCCATAGAAGAAGATTTCTTGAAGTCCCTACTACTATAAATAATTCTTTCCCTAATAATGAGAGATTCTCGAAATGGAAAGATCTAAAACGTTTTTGCCAACATCCATTAAATGAAATTATAATTTATGATAAATACATATTAAAAGACAATTATTTTCAATCAATAAAGAATAATCTCCTACCAATGTTAGAGCAATTTAAAAAAATGTCTTCTCAAAGTTTAAAAATCAAAATAATAACTCTTCCCGATCAGATAATTCAAAAGCAGAATCTTGACTTAAGAAAAAAATGTAAAAAGATAAAAGATAGAATTACAGAAAGGATTAAAGAATGTGAGATTGAGATACTTATATTAAATGACCAGAATCAACATAAACAACACGATAGATGGATTTATACGAATCTTTTTTTCATTTATAGAGGAGCTGGTTTTAACATCTTTGGCCCGAAGGGGATAGGAGAGGAAACTTCAGAGATTTCATTTAAATTTATCTTTCTAAGAAAATTTAATAGTTTGTTTAGAGTGAGAAGAAAAATAATAGATGAAATCATTAACTCTAGTGAAATAATAGACACTAAAGATGGTAACTTGGAAACATATACATCATGAGTCTAATAAATATAATATCTATTCCAACATCTCATGGAATTAAAAATATTGAAATACACAATGAAGACATTACCAGCCTTCCATGGAAAGTAGATTTATTAGTAATCTCCGCATTTAGAAATGCCTACAGACCAAGTCCTGGAACTGTTATTGAATCATTAGAGAAAAATCAATCTGTTAGTGTTAATGAATTATCTAAAAATCCACTCATTGACTTAAGAGACACTTTAAATTGCTTTATTAGTAAAGAATTTAGTAATCAATCATTTAGACACTTAGTTTGTGTAGAAGGAATTTCTGAAAGAATTTTTGAAGGAAAGAAAATTAGTTCTAAATTATTCTCTGACTTATTTGGGATAGTCTCTTTACTAAATTATAAAGGAATAAATACAACAACACTTGCAATGCCACTGCTCGGAACAGGAAACCAAGCTGCAAATCCGGAATTGGTAACAAAATATTTAGTTGAAAAATCAATACATGCTTTACGAATAAATCCTAATCTACAAACAATATATTTTGTTGAGAAATCTGAAGAAAGAGCAATTTTAATTGATGAAACAATTAACAAATTACAAAAAAGAAGTAAAGATCAATTAGAACTTGTTTTTGGGAATGAAGAAACAGATAGAATATTTAATGATATCTTGAAAAAATTAATAATCATTCAATCTATTAAACCAAATTTAGAAGAGAATGATACTTTTCTGAGTCTTATTGGGAAAATAAATAATAAAAATCTAAGATTTGTAGAGTTAGCAATCTTAGTAAGAAAATTGTTAGAACTATTACTTTCAGAAAATAAGGAGAAAACAATAGAACAAAATACTTCCTTATTTCAATATATTATGGATTTAAAATCCAAAACTAAAACGGCAAACTGGATGATATCATACATACATACTCTACGAGAATTTGGAAATTATATATCTCATGAACATGATAGTAATATGATACCAGATTGCATGGATAAAGAAGATATAATTGTTTATACTTACTCTTTAAATAGGTTTCTGGATTATTATATTTCTTTTATAAATAATGAAGCATGTCAAAAGTAATTATTAGTTTTTTAGGAACAGTGGGGGTGCTCAGATCAAAGTAACATGAAAAAACACATATTTTTAATAGTAAGCTCCATTTCTTTAATAGTAATTGTATCACTCTTTTTTTTATTCACGTATGAAAAAGAAGAGCAAGTTCCAATTATTAAGCAATTAGTAACTGAATATTTTACACCAATTGAAGTTAATCATAATATAGATGTTGATAGTTTATTAAACTCATATTTTATTGTAATGGATACAATAAACCCATTTTATAAAATTATAATAGAATATGATTCTGTATCTCAAAAGTTAAAGTCAGAAAAGTTTTTTAATCATAAGAATGAATTATTTGCGCAAGAATGTTTTTGGTATTGGAAATATGAAGATTATAAGGATATAATAGAGGACACCTCTATCTGTAAAGAATTTGATCATTACAGAGATTGGTATAAAAATGAGTTTCCTAATGGAGGAGTAGTTCTAGATGTTTTCAAACATCCTAACGGAGCTAGAGAGATTGCTTATTATCATGGTTCTGGTTGCGCATGTTGTAGTGATGTTAATATTAAATTCAAAACTGTTCGTTTTTATAAACAAGACGATCCACGCAAGATACTTGAAGATTATCATTTGACTAATCAAGTATTAAGTAAAGAAGATAGCGAACATCTTAGAAAGCAAATTGGGGCTATTAGTTTTAATATCAAGATGGATAGTATAAATAATGTAAATCTTAGTGTCATAAAACTAAATAATTACCTTTTTAATAATGAAGAAATAGATGTTGTAATTTTAAAAAAAGAGACAGAATTTTTTCACTAAAACAGATAAATTAGTTTTAAAAAAATTCTAATCAGAAAATCAAATTAATTTTTTAAGTTTGCTGTATAGTTCTGATGTCTAAAATAGCGAGGGACCTATTCGGTTACCTTTTGAGTTTTCATCTCTAGTAGAATATAGTACTGCTACCCCGAATTTTTTCTATAAATAAAGAGAGAAAGTTATCTCTAACTTCTTTCTTTATTTATCTGTTCATAAGCTTCTTTTACCGCTAGAAATTTTTGAGAGGCAAGTTTTTTAATATCCTCACTAACTCCAGTCAATTTATCTGGGTGGTATTTTAGAGCCATCTTTCTGTAGGCCTTCTTTACTTCAGAATCTGTTGCATTTTTATTGACTCCTAAAATTTTATACCATTTTTCAGAATTGGCAGATTTCTTTACTAATAACATGGACTTTATAGATTCAAAATCATAAGAATTAATATTCATATAGTTTGAAATTCTTTTGATTGTTTCAATTTCTTTTAAATGAATTTCATTATCAGAAGCAGCAACTCCAAATAAAAAATGGATTATTTCTAATCGTGAAGAGTGATTGATATGAGTGTTGATCTGTATACACACTTGTCTTAACTTAGAGTTTAAATCCTGTTTGTTTAAATTGTTGAAAATTTTAAAGTATTCATTAGATTTTTGTGCGCCAAATGTATTAGTAAAGAATTTTTTTACATAATTTAGCTCTGACTTTAATACTTTACCATCTGATTTTATTACCATGGAAGAGAGTATAAGTAAAGATATTTCGAATGCTTTTTGATTATCAACTTTTTTTTCAAATAAATTTTTTCCTAAATAATATCCTATTATTCCTCCAATTGGGCCTGCAAAAAGCCATCCTGCAGCTGCCCCTATCCATTTAGTATTTGACATTTTTATTTTTTTACAAATTTATTTTAAAAAACAATTATCAAAGTATATAATCGGACTAATTTCTTAAGTTTGTTTTAGTAGATTGGTTAGGGGTGCAAAAAGTGGTGCAAATTTTAGTTTTGAAGCTTACTGTAATCTAGTGAAAAGGGTAGAGTTAGTAATTCTGCTACCCCGACTTTTTTCTCTTATATAATTTCTTTGGGATTTGCTCCATATTCATTTTCTCCAGAATTACTATCAGTAAACATAAGAACAAGAAGCCAAATTGCTCCAATTAATGGAATTAGAGCTATAAAACACATCCAACCACTTTTTCCAACATCATGAAGTCTTCTAACACTAACTGCTAAATTAGGAATAAGCACTGCTAAAGTATAAATTGCGTATAATTTTGGTGATATTAATGTTGCTATACCAGTAAAGATTATATTAAATAAAACAAACATCCAATATTCTTTTCGTCTTGCTCTTCCATTAAAATCTCCATACTGTTTTAAAACTTTTAAATACCATTCCATAATTTTGTAATATTAGTTAATTCACAAATTTATATAATTATTGAATAATTATTTGATATATTTGGTTTATAGTTTTGATCTATAAAATAGCGAGGGACCTATTAGAGTGCCTTTTGACTTGTTATATCTAGTGGGTTTTAGTCTTGCTACCCCAATAATTTTTTTCTTTATCTTTCTTATTTATTTTCTATAAGTTTGCTTTATGAAAAATATAAAAAAGAATATTGAAGAATCTTGTACATTGCCTTCAATTTTTTATTCTTCAGAATCTATATTTAACAAAGCAATTGATAAATTATTTGTAAAAAGCTGGCAATTTATCACTGAGGATACGACACTTTCTAATTTAAATAGTGCCTATCCATTTACTTTAATAGATGATATTTTGCCTGAGCCTCTCTTTCTTGTTCGCAACAATAAAGGTGTAGAATGTTATTCTAATGTCTGCACTCATAGAGGTAATTTATTAATTGACAAACCTTGTTTATTAAATCATGCTATTGTTTGCGGTTATCATGGTAGAAGGTTTGATTTATCAGGCAAATTTCTTTCTATGCCAGAAACAAAAGGTATGAAGAATTTCCCTTGCAAAAGAGATGATTTACCTAAAGTTAATTGCAGTCAATGGAATCAATTTATTTTCACTTCCTTAGATCCTGCATTTTCACTGGATGAATTATTTAGGAATATTGAAAAACGTGTGAATTGGATGCCTATTCAAGACTTTGTATATAGAGAAGATTTATCAAAAGAATATATTATAGATGCTAATTGGGCTTTATATTGTGATAATTATTTAGAGGGGTTTCATATCCCATTTATTCATGAAGATTTAAATTCTGTTCTTAATTATAAAGATTATGAGGTTGAGATATTTCCTTATTCTAATCTTCAAGTTGGATATGGTAAGAATCAGGATGATTGTTTTGATATTCCAGATTCATCTCCAGATTTCGGAGAAAATATTGCTGCTTATTACTTTTGGTTATTTCCTAATATAATGATGAATTTTTATCCTTGGGGGTTGTCAATGAATATCATTACTCCCTTATCATTCAATAAAACTAGAGTTGAATTCAGATCTTATGTGTGGAATAAAGAATTACTTAATACTGGAGCTGGAGCTGATGTTAATAAGGTTGAATTAGAAGACCAAGAAATAATAAACAGAGTCCAATCTGGAATTAATTCTAGATTGTATAAGAGTGGCAGATTCTCTCCTCAAATGGAAAAAGGAGTGCATCATTTTCACACACTGGTTCAGAGGTTTATGAACTCTAACTTATAATATTATTTTTAAAAGTTATTTCTATTCAGCAAATCCAATTAACTTTTTAAGTTTGTTTTAGTAGGCTGGTTAGTGCACGCCTTTTTCTAATGAATTAATTTTTTGGGAACCTAAAATAGTAGAAATCACTTAATTAAATTTACACTTCTATAAATGAATGAAGTAAGATCTTCACCCTTTAACATCCCTTGAGATAACAAAGCTAAATCAAGAACCTGATTAATTAAATTAGTTCTTTTCTTTTTTGTCTTCTGTTTAAGAATATTGATAATTACTTCATGATTTGAGTTAATAGCTAGATTATATGATTCTGGAATAGACCCAAACATCTGCATCCCCCCCCCTCCAGATAATTGCTGTTGCTCTTTCATTCGTCTCATAAATTCACTTTGAGTTATAACAACAGGTGAGTCAGTGGATGACATATTTTGTATGTGAACAGTGAATTTTTCTTTTTCAACCTCATCTTCAAAAATCGCCTTCAATTTTTCTTGTTCTTTTTCAGATAACTTAGATAAAGTAGACTCTTCTTTCTCAATTAACTTATCTATTATTTCTGCATCAACTCTAGCAAATTGAATATCTTTATTATCTGCTTCTATTCTGCTAATTAAATGGCTGATTAAAGGCCCCCCTAACTCTAGTACCTCATAGCCTTTACTTGTGGCTGTTTTTACAAAACTATGCTGTTCATTAGCATCATTCGTGTATAGAATTATTGTTTTACCATTTTTATCTTTTTGAGAGTCTTTTACCTTATCTGAAAACTCCCCAAATGTATAATATTTGTTATCTGTATTTTTATATAGCGAAAAGTCTTTTGCCTTATCATAGAATTTCTGTTCAGTTAACATTCCGTATTCAATAAATACCTTTACATCATCCCATTTATTTTCAAAATCTTCTCTATCCTTTTTAAACATTCTTGATAATTTATCAGCTACTTTCTTAGTGATATGACTTGCTATTTTCTTTACATTCCCATCAGCCTGTAGATATGATCTTGAAACATTTAAAGGTATATCTGGGGAGTCAATTACACCATGTAAAAGAGTTAAGAATTCAGGGACAATGTTCTCAACATTATCAGTTATGAATACTTGGTTGCTGTAGAGATTAATTTTATTTTTCTGAACTTCTAGATTATTTTTTAATTTTGGAAAATATAAAATCCCGGTAAGTTTGAAAGGGAAATCAACATTCAAGTGAATATTAAATAATGGATCAGACAACTCCATTGGGTATAATTCTTTATAAAAAGATTTATAATGCTCATCTTTTAGATTTGAGGGAGTTTTTACCCATGCAGGTTTGGTATTATTTATTATATTATCTGATGTTTCCTCAACTTTGATAATTTCTCCTTTCTCATCTTTCTTTCCTTTTGGGTGATCTATTTTCTGAGTTTTAGTGCCAAATTTAATTTCAACAGGAAGAAACTTGCAATATTTATTTAAAATATTTGAAATTCTACTCTCTTCTAGGAATTCTGTTGAGTCATCTGCAACATGTAATACAATATCAGTCCCTTTAGTTTTTTTCTTAGCATCTTCCATCGTAAAATTTGGAGACCCGTCACAGACCCACTTAACTGCTTTGCTATTTACTTGTTGGCTTTTTGTGATAATTTCAACCTCTTTAGCAACCATAAATGCAGAGTAGAATCCAAGTCCAAAATGACCAATAATTGAATTTTTTGTGTCAGCATCTTTATATTTATTAACAAACTCCTCAGCTCCAGAAAATGCAATCTGGTTGATGTATTTATCTATTTCTTCTGATGTCATTCCAATACCATTATCCCTGACAGTAATAGTTTTATTTTTTTTATCTAAAATTACTTCAACTCTTAAGTTGTTTAAATCTGTTTTCAATTCTCCAATCGTTGTCAGCGTCTTCATTTTTTGCGTTGCATCTACTGCATTAGACACAAGTTCTCTTAAGAATATCTCGTGGTCGGAATATAAAAATTGTTTAATTATCGGGAATATATTCTCAGTTGTAACATTAATGTTTCCTTTTTTCTTCATTTCTTTATTGCTTATATTATTGACTATTTTTAAAAGCTCTATATAGCTTTTCCTTGATTTCCTCTTCCATTTTTAATTTTGCTTTTTCGTATCCTAATGTTTCACCAATAGTAATACCTGCCAATACAGCCTCTCTTATGTTAAACCCTTGCTGTAATACCTTTAGTAGGATATCGTATTTATTATCAGATTCTTGTGGTATTTGACTAGACTTTCTAATTAATAAATCTAGTTCTTCTATATTGCATTCTAGCAACTGTATTAACTTTTCTTTTTCGAATTTATTAATATCATTCATATTTATAATTTTTAAATCAATACTGCTAAAACTGTGCCAAAGCTAATATTAAAGACAGAATGTCAGTCTAAATATAATGAGATTAATTCTAAACTAATAATTGAATAAAAAAAATATTGTGCAAATTTTAGTTTGAAAGCTTACTGTAATCTAGTGAAAAGGAGATATCCTAGAAATTTTCTATATATTTGTTTTTATGTATCCTTATCATAACAAAATAAAACAACGTATTAGGAATCGTGAATTAGTTAAGTATGAATATGTAGATAAGTATAAAGATATATCTCCA
>Ga0206677_10001350_pt1 | contig 22769 bp, 24 predicted proteins | sample M130m12015metaG_FD_155475 | JGI IMG/M metagenome (GOLD analysis project Ga0206677, IMG submission 155475) | Ammonia-oxidizing marine archaeal communities from Monterey Bay, California, United States - M1 30m 12015 | ecosystem: Environmental > Aquatic > Marine > Intertidal zone | place: USA...
AATACCGTTTACAGCATCTTGCCCATCAATATCACCAATATCTATCTGACCTCCTGAACCCTCTATAAAAGCATTTTCAAATATCTCTATACGGTTTTCATCAAGGACAATGTCACCATTCATAGTACCACCTGTTAACTTCAAATAGCGAGTATCATGATTATGTGAAGACGTTGCAAACCCTGTTGAGTCTATTCCATCTAAAGTTGCAGCATCTATGGTATTGGTAATAGAAAGAGTAGTAGCCTCGTTAAAAGAACCGTTGTACCTCATTGGCATACGTCTTATTAATTCCTCGCCACCTGTCTGTGCTTGGGCTAAGGTTCTAGCCTGTACATTAACGTCATACCCATCATTAGTTTGGTGATCATAAGAATACCATGTTCCATTAGAAGCGGAAGATACATAATTACTTGCTGAGGTTGAATCGTTAACCTCTATAGTTAAACTTCCATTTGGACAGTCTATATGATATGAAGCACCACCACCTCTTAACCATATAACATGTTTCATTGTATGTGCTGTCCAATAAACACCACCACAAATTCTAGAGTAAATTTCTCCAAAATCATGAACATTAAGCATGTTAGGATAACCTCCCCAACCACCAACACGAATATCGTATGTTAAAGTTAAACCACCTTTATGAGATGCAGTATTCCAAGTACTTGGAGCAGTTTCATTATAACCTCTAAATACAGTTATTCTAGTCATCCTAGCGTTGGACGCTCCTGATATTACAACTGGATAAAATATATCATCATCTCCATTAACAGTAAAGTCGTATTGCTTACCAACACCGTAACTTTTGTTTGCGTGCATACCGTCAACAGTGTCGGCATCTACTCCTCCTCCAGAACCTTGAACTAAATTGCCTGAGTGCCATAAAGTATGTGTGTTCCCGCCTGTAGTAAAAGTACCATTACCTCTTAAGTAATGTGTTCCTCCTACGTTAGATCCTATATATACACCGTAACTAGCGTTCCAACCAATAGCATCAGACATAGCATCTGATTTAAGCCAATTTCCTGTTTTAGCACCTACATCAAATAAATTTGCATACCAAGTACCATCATGCGTTAAACTAGCCTTAACTCCGTTATTGTATCTAAAAACGAATGGCGAATCTGATGTATCATCACCCCATGCAATAACTGGCTTATAATTACCAGTACTATATTCTTCCATACCAAATAAAACTCCATCAGAGTTTGATTGAAACGATATAGAATATCCGTTGTCTGTTACATATGTTGGGTAATTTCCATCTCCTGCTTCTCTTTCCTCTGTTTTACCAATATCTATTACAGTATTCCATTTAGCACCACTTGTATGATTATCGTCATATACAACTTGTATACCTTTTGATGTTCCATCTTTACCTACTATAAGGTCACCCTCAATTGTTGTGTCGCCAGTAACTGTACCTCCCCCAATAGGTAAATATAAACCATCGTGATCTCCATGATCTGTAGGTATAGTAGGTTTGTTAAGTATAAACGCATCACTAGTCGTAGTAGTTTCATTCCAATCCGCTTGTACATTTGCTTCTGCGTCTGTAGGTGCGAATGAAGGTTTTCCTTGTATATTATCCCACCTAGCGTCTGGTACTTTAGTAAGTGTATTTAGATTTGTAAGACCAGGATCAGTTGTAGTCGAAATACTCCAACTATTTCCCCAAGTAGAATCAGCACTAGAAGCAGAATACCCTAGCCATAAGTTTTTAGCAATAATTTGAGCGTAATTTTGATTATGCCCACTTATTGCAAAACAAGTTTTACCGTTTGTGTTTCTACCAACCTGTATAGTTAATCCTGAACTTAAATTTGGGTTATCTGTAGTGTATTTAAATCCTGTAAAACCTCCATTACTCTCTGGATTCCAATAACCATATATTTTTATTGTACCACCTTCTTTTTGAGTGCTATAATCATCTTCAAATATCAACTCAAACCCACCCATAGAGTAGTTGTCTTGAGGCACATTAGTTGTTATAAGCCAGTAAGTACTTGAACCACCTGCATCTGAATAAACAGCATGAACTTTATCCCAAGTATGCATATCATGGTCGCCTTGCACTCCATGATTAATATATGTAGGTTTTATATCTGTAATCCCATAACCTGCTAGAGTAGTAGGAGTAGATGTAATTGTCGACCATGCTTGATTATGTGCACTTGGTGCAAACGTAGTAGGTACATTGCTGAAGTTATTATAATCTAAATAATAAGTCCCTTGTTGTCCATCTAACTTATCTGAATCTAAACCATTACCCGATCCTTGTTTTGTTATTTGTGTAGGGTGTATCATTCCAGTACCTTCAGTTCCTTCCCACTGTGAAGAAGAAAAAGTAATACCAGTTAAATGAAATCTACCAGATCTATTTTTAAATTTTATTTTTCCAAAACTACTTAAACTTGTACCTGCAAAAGTTATAGTAGAGCCATCATGTTGACTTGCTCCTTCGTCACTATTTTGTACTGATTGATGTGTGTTTATTCTTCTTAAGAAAACTTCCCCACCATCTGACTGAACACCCAATACATCAACATAACCACCACTACTCCAAGTAAGATGTGAAATCCAACAAGATTGTGCCCCTGTAGGAACTGTAAATGTTATTGAACCTGTTCCATCATTATGAGCATAGCCTCCTGTAATATTAGGTTGACCCCATGCCTCGCTTGTTCCTGTAGACCAAGTTCCTGATCTAGACTCATAGTCGTCATTAACATCTAAAACAAATTCTCCATTTATTCTTTTTAATATACCGCCATGCGTTCCATCAACAGTATCAGCGTCTAATCCTGATCCTGAACCATCATTTGCTGAGTTCCAGATTTTAGTATCTGACCCTAAATAAGTAGTGTCGTAAGTTTGATTTACATAGGTTGTTATATTAGTTATAGTTGGAGTTTCATAAATTACAGTTATACCTGCACCCTCTGTTGGATTAGAATGTAATATTGAGTGACCTAATGCGTCAACTACTACCTTAACAGATTTATAATAAGCAACCTCTACATATATATCAGTATAGTAAACATTCTGACCAGAGTGATCCCAACCTGCATCTGTATGACTGCCTAATACGATCTTGTATCTTTGTATATCACCGTTATTACCTCTGTAATCTACAACTCTTAAATTTAAAGTTTGGTTATTAGTTCCGTTGTAGTATCCAAATAAATGATACTTAACGTATCCTGAATTATACGTCTCTTCGTTTAATGTAAAATATATGTTCTGCCATGTAGTGTCCCAATGTTTTGGACAATAGTAAACACGACCTATATGATGTTTTCTAGCCTGTGCTCCACTTGCTCCTAATCCTGGAAATACGTGTCTATCGGTCACCCCAGTTAAATAAGGAGTTCCTGGATTATTTAAAATCTGTGAATCACCACTTGTTGAAGTCCAATTAGCATTAACGTTTTGTTCTGCATTTGTTGGAGCGAAAGTTGTAGGAAGTGCAGATATATCTACACCATCAACCGTTGCACCTGATGACATCACTATGTTACCTCTATGAACTTCTACATTTCCATCATCGTATAAAGATAAACCCTGTTTTGGACCTGTAGAATAACTGTCTGTTGTAAATAAAGATATAGAAGTACCTGTTGATGAATTTTGTGATGCATAAATACCTCCTTGAACTTGCCCTGCTGTATTACCAGGAAATGTTATTAAAGGAGTAGTGTCAGCAGATCCAGTTACTCCACCCTCACCTCCTGCCGCATGCACAGCACCTAAAGATGTTTTAGTTGCTGTAAATTGTCTGTTAGCATCATTATTACCTGATAAGCCTGTATCAACCGTTAATGTTCCTGCTAAATCTAAAGTACCTGGGACAGTAAGAGCGTTTGTGCTCTCTAACCACTGTAAATAAGAGTCTGCACCAAAATAACCTCTAAGGTTGTCATTACCTGCACCCTCTTCTAAAGATAACCTTTCGTGAGAGACGTTAATGTTATAATCATTAGTATGCCAAGTTTTTACTTTAGGCACACTATCTGATATTAAAAATTCAATATGATTTGAACTTGTACCTCCTGCAAAAGTATTATTACAATACCAAGTTCCATTCTCATTCCAAAAAACAGCCATAGAAACTTGCTCTGTTCCTGTTCCAGAAATATGACCAGTCATTCTATAAGCACCACCTGTAGGTAAAGCGTTACCATCGTTTGTTGTAAGTGTAGCAATATTTGTATTACTTGCTGCGTATGTTTTTCCCCATGAAACTCTATCTACAACACCTGCTTGCGTTACTTGACCATTTACTTGTAAGTTACCAGTTATTGTTCCTCCTCCAATAGGCAAGTATAACCCAGAGTGTGCAGGAGGTATTGTAGGCTTATTAAGTATATGAGCATCACCACTTGTTGCATTCCAGTCCGCTTGTACATTTACCTCTGCATTATCAGCAACTCCTGTAGCGGTTGAATAAGTGTCTCCATCAGTTGTTGTTAGTATTCTAACTCTTGATGAAGCGTTTCCTAAAAATATATTACCTCTTGCTGAATTAAAAGTTCCAGAGCCTATAGCCCCTGATGCAACACCTGGATTTAAATAAATATCTCCAGAAGATTCTATCGCTATTGCATCCTCAGACGTAGCACCACCATCATTTTGTGCTGCAATAAGAAGAACTCCATTTTCCGTAGAGTCCAATTCATTGTAGTGGTCGTTATTATCATACCACCAAATATAACCTGCATCCGAAGTACTATTAACATTACTTCTAAACGTAATACCTGTAGAACCACCACTTGTACTCGGCTGTAAATTTATTGCCCCTTTATTGTAAGCAGGAGTTTCATTTCGACTATTGTTTACTAACTGTCCAGTAAAATTGTCATCTACGTCACTTCTTATGTATTTACTTTGAGTTGAAGAAGATGTTAAGTATCCTGCTAATGAATGATCTCCCCACCCATATGCAGAGTTCCAGTTGGCTGAAGTTGTTCCAGATGCTGTTGTTATCACTCCTCCTAAATAACCTCCTATAGATGATATATTACCACCTTGAGAGGCTGCCATTCTACTAAAAAACAACTCAAATTCAGATATTCCATAAGTTACATTTCCAGTAACAAAAGGTGCCGAAGTTCTTGCAGTTAAAGTAAACTCAATATCTGTTAGCCAGTTGCCAATAGGTATAACACCTCTTAATTTACTGTTACCTATTTTATTAAGACTAGTTACAGTTGTCCAATTACCATCTTTATTTTTAACCCTTGCAGACCATGAAGCAGGAAAAGGATTGGAGTAAAAGTTTATATCAAAAAATCCGTTCGAATATGTTATACCGTTTGAATTAGGACTTCCTGTTGCTAAAGATTGAACATTTATATTAAAAATTTTAGTTTCACCTGCACTTGTACCAAACAATCTATTTTGATTGTATTCCTCAAAGTTTTGGTTAGATAATTTCAAAGAAGCACCTGCTTCTGTTGTACCGTCAATAGTAACCACAAACCTATCATGTCTACCTGCTAAAGCGTTTGTCAATACACCATCGTGAAACTTTTGCCCTGCAAATGGATTAAATGGTTCATTAGGCTCAGATGAGTTTATATAACCAACTACATTATTAACATGTATGTTAGTAGAGCCTTGATCCGTAGTCCAGTCTATTATAGAGTTCCCTGATGGTATTGTAGGCTTATTAAGTATTAAAGCATCGCCAGTAGTAGCATTCCAATCTGCTTGCACATTTGCCTCAGCATCCGTAGGTGCGAAGGAAGTAGGCAGTCCACTTATATCTACTCCATCAACTGTGGCATTTGCTGCCATTACAATATTTCCTTTAAACTCTGCGGTTTTGCTTTTATCTAGCCTAAGAACAAGGTTTGGTGTGTTAGCACCTCCTGAATCTGTGTAAAATTCTAAATACCCATCTGCTGTATTTCCAGTGTTGTCTGTACCACCTTTAATAGCCGCTCTTAATGTTTTGTTATAACTACTATTACTATAGTAATTATCTGTAAATGTAATTATAGAACCTTTTTGATCTGTATCACTTTCCCAAGTGTTAAATAAATCAAGATGAGCGTTACTTGCTGATATGTTATTTTGAGTAACATGTTGTGATTCTCTACTTATTGTTAATTTACCCCCAAAAGATCCTCCACTTGTAGCAGATACAAAATCTGTCGGGATAGCAGGCTTGTTTAGAATAAAAGCGTCACTTGTTGTAGTTGTCTCGTTCCAGTCCGCCTGTACATTTGCTTCTGCATCTGTTGGAGCGTGTGTTGCCTGTGAATGAGTGTACGCTGTTCCCCAATTAGTAACATCAGTTGTGCTAAAATGCGAATCATTCCATAATCTATTGTAATCTCCAAAAGTTTCTGAAGCGTCAGCAGATCTAATAAATAAATCGTTTGTATTGGTAGATAACGCTAACTGAGTATAGTAATTACCTGAATGTGTTTGAAAAGAAAGTATACCTACTCCATTATGAGATCCCGCAGGTTTGGCTCCTGCACCCCAACCACCATCTGTAGGAGAAAGGATATAAGAACCTAAAGCATCATTATCAAAGCCTGTTGCTCCATTTCCTGATGCTCGTTCTATTGTAATACCTTTTAGGTTTATTTCACCCGCAGGTATTTTAATTCCATTTAAGAATTCTATTGCCATGTTCTGCTATTTTTTTATGATGCAGCAGAAAGAACGTTTACTGTTATACTATCTGCTACTTGTCCTGATGCAAAAATTATCTTAACATTATTACTGTCTGTTAATTCTACTTCACAGTGAACTACCTTACTATCTTTATATGTTTGAACAATGACGTTTGACGTTCCTAAAGCATGATTAAAAGTAAAATCAGTATCATTATCTGTCGCAGGTCCTGTTCCGTTTGCTGCCTTATTTTTTACTGTGTCTAATGCAATAGATACATCTCCTAGGTCTGTCATAGTTCCAGAACCTGTAACATCTCCTGTAAGAGTTATCGTAGGGTCTGCACTTAAAACAAAGTCAAGGTTTTTATTTGTAGTATCATACGTTACATCTAATCCTGTTTCCGTATTACTAGTAACCATTCCACCGACAATATCCTTAATCTCATCATCAGTCCTAATGTCACCATCTAAAGCAATAGTACCGTCATTATCTGGTAGCGTAATTGTTCTGTCAGCAGTTGGCTCTCCAATTGTAAGAGTTGTCTCAAATTCATCAGCAGTTGCACCCTCAAATACAAATGCATCTGTAACATTAATTGCTGTTTGATTAACAGTAACAGTTGTTCCCTCTACATTAAGGTTACCCTTTATTGTTACAGTATCAGAACTTGCATCACCTAAAGTAACATTACCACCAACTGTTAAAGTTCCATCAACATTAAGACTACCATCAATTTCAACATCATTAAAAGTTACATTTGAATCTGTTGCAACCTCCTGACCAATAGAAACTTCACCATTAGTTACTGTAACACCAGTGCCACCTGTAATAGCAGCCTGAGCCATTGCATCAGTATATTGGGTGATAGTGGTAGATATTGCTCCATTGGTTATAGAGATACCTGTACTTGCAGATATATGTGCTCTTACTTCAGCAGCACTAGGTCCTGTATATGTAAATACACCTGTAGAGTTATCGTAAGAAAAACTACCATCACCTCCTGCATCAGATGCAGAAATCATTGCTCTTACTTCAGACTCATCTAGTTCATCTTGTAAGTTAAGCCAGTTACTTCCGTCATAAAACTGAAACTTACTTAATGAAGTATTAAAGATAACGTGACCTGCCGCAGCAGTCATTGCGTCTCTTTGAGTTGTAGTTTTATTGTCTAACTTTACATTTTGGATCTCATTATCGCTGAGATTAATGTGGTGTAAATATTCTATTGCCATAGTTTTTTAATTTAAATATACTTTACCTTTTGAGAGGGTTCGAAATGTGATTTTTATAACGTTCAAATTTACGTATTCTACAGCCCCGTACACAATATTATCGTATTCATCAACGAGTGTTACCGAAGGCTTTTTATTTAGACTATGCGTAACATCCCATTGTAAGGATGCTGTAGCAAATGTTTTTTCATATGTTGCAAATGGGTTATAGGTTGGAACATCCTCTATAGATGTCCAAGTAACACTAACCCCAGTAGAGTAAATTTGTAGAGATACAAGACTTAACTCATCACCAGTATGAGTTCTAGGAACATCATTTCTAAGAATTGCCAATATATCTCTAATAATATCTGTATTATCGTCATCAGATAATCCTGCATCTAGTCTTTTTACTAAAAGATCAAAACTAGTTATAACAAACTCGTAATTTTTTGAGTACTTCTGATATAAAGATTTATTATATCCATCATACGTTTCAACTAAATTTCTTAAAGTATTAAAGTAGGATATCATTTCTAACTTTGTAGGTACTTTATGAACCTTTACAGTATCTCTTTTTATACTTTTTGATTTAACACTAAACCAATTAAATGTAGAGTGTTGGTGAATTAAGGTCACCTCTAAATCAACAATATATTTGCTATCATAAAATTTTGACGCTGTATCCGCTAGAGAAAATTCTCTATCGTCATTAGTAACCCCTGTTGTAGTTTGATTATTTATAGATGATCCACTTATATTATTTTGACCAATAAAAAGTCTGTTAATACTACTTAGGTTATAATTTGTTACATCATAACTAGGTGTTGTATCTTTAACTTTTACAAGTGGAGTAAATTCATTTATATCTTGAAAGGTTGTAAGTTCTATTTTCTTAAAATCGTATGAAATTGTTTTCACTCTTTTAACAGTGTCTTCATCGCCAACGGTAAAACTATATTCAACTTTATACGATCCCTTACTAACTTGACCGTCACTTGGAGATAAAGGTAATATGTATTCAAAAACATTTAAGTCCCCAGTATTACCAGATATATCTGCTACTCCTTCAGCCTGATGACTTCTTATTATTCCATCCGGTCTAGTTATTTTTATAAATACCTTAATTCCTGATTGAGAAGAACTATAAGTTGAGTTATCCGTAACCTTCAACTTTGGTGTTGAGGTTAAATCGAATTGAATTGAAAAATCTATAGATACAGTTCCTGTATCATTAGTGAATGTGCTCATACATATTAATAATAAAAAAAGCCGGTCTCAGTACTTAATTTCCTGCGACCGACCTTTAAACAAACCAACAACAAATTATTTAAGCAATTTTACGATTTCTTGGTAAACTAATTCACCATTTTTGTTACTCAAAACAAAGTTAGTGAAGCCCTGTAAATAACTTGTTTTTGATGACCTTGGAACCTGCACGATAGTCTCGCCAGTTGACACCCATAAAAAGGTGCTAGAAGCCTTGTCGAACCTGATTAGTTTTTTGTCTAAAGCAGCCTTACATGTTGCCTGTATAGATTTATTTTTATCCTTACTTAGTGTTATAAACTCTTTTGGAGTTTTCTCTGCCATAATCTCTAACTCATCTCTTAAGATAGAAATATCTCTTTTTTCATCCTTATTCATTGATGCAATAAACTCTCTTACTTCAGCAGCAGAAAGTTCAGCAGCAACATTCATAGCATCTCTTCTTAGAGTTCTTAATTTTCTACTATCAGCAGCCTCTTTTTTAGGCTCTACTAATTTAAATATTGGAACAATACTTGTATCTCTATTTGGATTTGATGCGTTGTAGTTAGATAGCATTAAATATTGATAGATTTCTCTATCTCCTGTTTTACTACCTCTTAAAGCCATAAGACCTTTATCTTTTTTTGTAAACTGTATTGTATTAAAAGATGGTTTTCCTCCAATACCTAACGACCCAATAGACGCAATATCTATGTAATCATCAGCCTCTTTATCATAAACTCTGTCTACTTGAGGTATCATATGAATAGATGGCATTATTACCTTTCCAGGGTTTTGCTTATCATCTTTCACATTTAAATACTGAAATACCTTTACCTCATTTCTTTTTAATTGAGGAGGGGTTTTTACGTTGTTGTACTCTTTTGTTTTTATCATAATTGTTGGTTTTAAAAAAAAAGAAGGGAGGGAATACCTCCCCTCTTCTTAAGGTTTATTATTACTAAAATCCTGTTACAAGTGCACAGTGTTCTTTTCCTAATACTTCTAGACCCATAATAGCCTGGTAGTTTACGTCAAGAATTGAATCAGCACTAGTTGGAGTTGGAGCAAGTCCACCTGTTAAAGTTTCTCTGAAAGAGTAGTTGTTTCCATCTCCTTCTAAGTAACGTACTTGTAGGTAATCTTGTGATCCACCACCACCGGCAGTTTTAACTTGTCCAGTTGGTACAAGGTAAATTTCTCCAGATCCAGTTACTGTAGAACCTAGTTCATTGTGATCTAAGATAGATAACTGCTTCTTGTTCCAAGTTCTTCCGTATAGGCTAAACTTGTCAACACCTAAATCAATGCTTTTTCCATCTACTGAAAATCTAGCACCAGTTAAACCAGTTGAATTCAAACCGTTTAATGCATTGTCAATAGCAATGTTAGCAGAAGTACCTAACCACATCCAGTAGTCTTTTGGTGCTCTTGCTTTGTTCAAAGCAGCAGTTAAAGTAGATAACGTTGCTAATACATCCGATCCATGATCGTAAGGTGATCCAGAGTTCAAGATACCACCAGACTTAAGTTCTTGCTTAAGACCGTTAGTAGTTTGTACTGCGTTTCCTCCGATATTCATATCTCCTACAGATGCTCCTGCGTAGAAATCTCCTGATCCTTTACCAAACATCAATGCGTTAGAGATATCTCCTCTAAAACGTTGTAACGCTTCGTAAGTACCTTTATACATGAAATAAGGCTTTCCTTTATACTCAACAGTAATTTTAGACGCTTTTGCAACATCAGAAATTCTGTATTTGTTTTTAAAGATTTGCACTCTGTTTGACTGCTTAGTCAATCCATACTTGATTGGGTCTGGTGATCCAGATCCTTCTCCTTGTGCATTCGAGAATACAACAAATTTATCGTCTGCTGCATTGTAATCTGCTGCTGCTCCCGCACCGTCTACTGGTACAAAGTCAATCTCGTTTGAAGCAGAGATAGCAGTAATTAAGTATACTTCACCTGAAGCACCCATGATTAAATCTCCAACTCGTGCATTTCCAATTGCAGAAGTAGCAATACCGGATTGTTTTCCTGTACCTGATCCTGCTTCAGAGATGGTGATAGTGTTATCTTTATACAATGCTTCATTTACAAAAGCGTGGTATACTGGTTGGCTAACTGGCTTTAATTTACCTAATGCCTGCATTACGTCAAGGAATCCTTCCTCTTCGTTCTGTACGTCTAAGACGCTTGATAAGATCTCTCTTCCTTGTACAAATGAATGTTGTAGGAATGATAGAGAACTAATATAACTTGAATTTTCCATTTTTAATATTTATTTTTTAATTAACGAATTATTTTTACATCTGAGTCACCTCTACTCAGAGCACCAAATAGTCCTGAAAAAGGGCTTTCTGGTGTTTTATAATCTCTTGAACTTTTTGTAGGAGCAGTAGGATTTTTTAAATCAGCAACTACTTTTTCTTGTCCTAGTTCTTGTCCATGAGAAATAAGGGACGAATCATAAACTTCAGGGTCTGTAGCGTAAGCCAATACACGATACCACTTATCAAAATCAACCTCACCTTTATCATCCTTAAATAAATCAAAAAACTTATTGTTATCGACAGTCATTTCCTGTAACGATTCCGGGTTTTCTACTTCATAAGAGAATTTATCATCACCATAAGAAATTAAAATACGCTTGTTCTCCAACACGTCTTTAGTTGTTTCATGAGATGATACAGTTTCTGTCCATTTAGAAAGTTGTTCTTCTTGGTTTACAGTTTCAGTATCTTCAGTTTCTTTTACAGGCTGAGTAAAGTTTTTCTGTTCGTCAACATACTTATCTCTTAGTTTAGAAGCATCTGCTGCCAGAAGTTCTTTACCAAGTTCTACCTCATCCTCATCAAATCTGTCTTCGTCTAAAGAGTACTTGTTAACTATTTCCCTAGTATACAATCTTTCAATTGCACCTTTTGAAAGGGTAGGGTTAGCCTGTTCTAGGTCACGTCTCATGACCGCTTCGTCAGACATTTCTGAATAGTTAACTGAAGTTGCCTCTAAATACGGAGTCAAGTTTCCAGTTTTATTGTAATATTCGACTGCATTTTTAATGTAGTCATCTTTAAATTGAGCATTCGATGAATCTCTCATCCTTGCATACTCGTCAAAAAAGTCTTCTAAGGTTTCTGCTTTTCCGTTGCTTAAATCCTTAGATATAGCGTCAAGTTGACTAAACAACTCGTCTGGTTTTCCAACCTCTTGCTCTGTTTTTTCTTCAGTTTCCTTTACCTCTGATTGATCTTCGGAGGTAACCTCTACCTCTGTTTTCTCTTCAGGTGTAACTTCTACCTCTGTTTCTGCTTTTACTTCTTCAGTTTCAGAAGCCTCTAATTGTGTCTCTTCTTGTGGGGTTTCCACAGGTTGAGCCTCACCATTGTCATCAATAACTTTGACTTCCGATAAATCAAATTGTTCTTCCATAATTATAATTTGTTTTGTTGTTTGTTAATTATTATTCATGTTGCTAAACTCCTGGCTGTTCCATCATCTTCACACCCATTTCTTTAGTAGGAAGATTATCCATTGCGTTTCGCTCTATGTTTGATGCTTGTCTTATACCTTCTATTTCTAGTTCGTACTCGTACTTTTCTTTCTGTAACTTAGATGCTAACTCAGCCTTCATTTTCTCCATCTGCATCTTCATTTCCATTTCCATTTGCAAAGTCTGTTGTTTAGACTGTTCTGCTGCTTGTGCAGACTGCTGTTGGATTTGACCATTCATTTGTTGCTGTCTTTCAGCATTAGCCTGAGCCTCTTCTCTTTTCTTTTTCATCCTATAAGCAAGAACTTGTTGTGCCTGCTTTAAGTTTGTTATTTGCTCAATATAAACAGCATCCTCAAAGTCAACTTGTCCTTGTGCTACGCTACCCTGAAGAATCTGCATTAATCTTTGTTTTTGCTCTTCAGTTGGTCTGTCTTCTATTTTAACTCCAAACTCATGTTTACCAACAGAAGGAGATAATTTGAAAAACTCCATAGATTTATTACCTAGAGATCTTACATAACCTTGAATTGGATTTTTCTTAACACTGTCTTGTAATCTAATAATTACAGATGACGCTAAATTTTCCAGTAAATATCTTTCACCTTGTTCAATATGTGCTAAAGCATTATTAGTTGCTTGGGCTGCTAACTTTGCAGTTGTAGTTAAAGATCTTGCATCAGGTGTAGACCCGTCAGTGAATTCATTAAGACCAGTAATCTGTCTAATCATTTCAATGTTGTTTTGAATTACTTGGTAGTAAGTCATAGCATCTCTACCCAAACCGTTCTCTAATTCTTCAATTGGCTTGTAGTTTGTTGCTTTTCCACCGATATCATTCTTTCTATAAACTAACGTACCTGTCTTGTTAAACAAGTCGATGACATCCATTGGCTTCATTTGCTGCCCTCCTGAACCTAATGGAATATCCTCAAGAGCACCGAGTTCGATCATAATCCCTTTAGGTCTCGCTTGATTAATTGTATTTTGAAGCCTATACCATGAGATCTGTATTTGATCAGCAATAGGAAGTAATTGTTCCATGATACCTAATGGCTTCATGTTATGGAAATCAGGTGAAAACAAATGATATGATAAGTCAGTATCCATTAACTTTGACTTTACCCTTTTCATGTCATTACACAAACCATAGTCATAACAATATTCAGAATCTACAATCCATGATATCTTGTACACAGTTTTGTACGAAGACCTTACATATTTGTTTTTTCTTTTGTTTTGGCTATTGTAACCTGCTCTACCAAATCTTTTATTACCTCTTCTATCTGTTCTAGATTCATGAACCATTTGATCAACAGAAAAGAATTCCATTTCTAATACCTGTATCTTACTGTCATCATAATCTTTAGAAAACACCTTGTTAGATGTATTCATTCTTGTAAAACCTTTTGTACCTGAAAATCTTTCCGCAATGTCTTGATATTCTTTTTCACTAAACTGATCGCCTGCTCTTTGCTTTAAATCAGCGATAGACATTTCAGTAACCTCACCCATATGTATCTTGTCAGAAAAATCTCTTTTATTACAGTGAGATATTAATAACTTTGATGGGTTTACTACCCTAATTTTTACAGCACCATTACTGTCTATATATTCCTTATATCCCGCAACACCAAAATCAAATAAATATTCCATTACTTGTTTTCGCTTTTCATCCATTCCATTAGTATGAAACACAAGGTCAATACCTTGTTCCATTTCTATAGAGGCATTATGCTTGAAAGTATAATTCATATGCATTTCTAGTTCCTCGTCATTTTCAGGATCTTTTGGAGATTTTTTTAACGCACTAAACTCCTCCATTCCTGGCATAGTCTTAGAAAGGGATTTTCTTAAATCCATCTTTGCTTTTGTACGTTTGTAGTAGTCTTCTATATCTGCCTGTGCTATAGCATCAATAGGAGTGGCGGTAATATTGTATTCTGTTTTGTTTAATTTACCAAGTGCAATTCTTCTAAATTTTGGAACTATAGGAAGAATTGTGTAATCAATTGCTAACCAACTTTCATTTTCAGCCTCGTCTACATTTAATAATTGCTTATACTTATCAACTGACTGATTTCCTTGTGCATAATCTTTAATCTTAGAATAAGTTCCACGATTATTATGAAATGATTGTGTACCATGATTTTTATAATCAAACCATGATGCTTTTGCATATGACAAACACCAATCTTTACCCTTTTGACTAGGATCTATATTATGGTTTGGATAGTTTGCCTTACTCTCGTTTTTTATCATCCGACCTTAAACTTTTTAAACATTGTTTTCGCTTCTACTAGATTACCTTTTGCGTGATAATTTCTTAATAGAATATTTTTATCTGCTATTAGAGTGTACCCTGCTGCCATTGCCGCATCAAATTTTGTTGTTTTACTTATATCAAATCCTAACCAGTCTTTTAATAATTCCGGAAAGCATACTCTTTCTATATTATTTTCTATATATTCTTCAGTCACTTCTGCTATTTGTTGATGTGTTCTCACAGACCCACTCATACCAGGTTTAGCACTACCAGGCAAGTACATCAAAAACGAAGCATAACCTCTATCTTCAAAGTAATTCTTTATACCTATCTTGTTATCTTCAAAAAGAAGTTGACAAGAATAATAGTGACAGCACTTTAAAACATCTTCATAAAATTGTCTTGCGGTACTTGGTCGGTAAATGTATTCAACTATGAACGAACTATCATAAAAATTTGATACTGAGTTGTGCTTCTTGTACACATAGAAGGCTCCATTAGATCTTCTTTGGTCTACAGTACTGTCATGATCATATGGATCACAACCTATAACAAATTCATTCTTTCTTGTAGGTAAATAATTTTTACCTCTTTTTATAACATTATTTGCGTCTTTTTTATCGTCAAACAAATAGGTTACATTAAACCTTCCGTTTGACATGGGCTTAAATTCTACATGCCCTGTCTCTCTATCTCCAACCCATTCAAAATTACCTTTTGTATAAAGGTTTTCATTCCAAGAAATACGATCTATTTGATCATTTAACTTCATTGCGTTAAACAAAGATCGTTCACCGTCTATCCTAAAAGCCTCTTCAATAGTGAACGGATTCCTTCTAATAATACTTGAAAGAGCACGATCATCATTGACAAGATTTGCACGTTCAGCCAAATAATAGTCCTTAGCACGTTCTTCATCTGCTTGACCATATTTATCGAAGTATAAGGTTTTATATGAGGGAGTAAAGAATCGAAATAATCCACTGGGAGTTCTACCATGAGCATTTCTATCTTCCTGGTTACTGTTGTCCCATAATCTTTTAAATGACTCACCACCTGATTCCATTTCCTCGACAGTGGTTGTGTAAAGTAACTTTCCAATATACTCCCCATCCAATTCCGAACAGAAACGTACAACGTTATGCCTTTCCCAGACATCCACTTCCATAGTTTTTCCAACCTCGTCACCAAGGTATCTGTGTAATTTTGTTCCATCATATCCGTATTTTTCTGAACTCTTCCAATCTATTTGGCTTTCAAGTTCTGGTTTTCCTAAATCTTCTAAAGATTTTTTTCCTCTTTTTGTAGTTCTATAAAATCTTAATTCTGAGGTTGGGGTGACCCCTTTTGATTGATCGTATACAGGTCTAAAAAAGTCAGGCAGTTTCTTAAAAGGTCCTACTATAGACTTTGCAAATACATTGTTTTTTGCGTCACTTGCTGTCTTAGATTGTATACCACCGTTCTTATTTTTAGATCTTGATATTAAGTCAAACATAAATACACCTGCTCTCACTGTTTTACCTTGCCTACGCTTTGTTAACTCAATCATTCCTAGAGAGTTAGGGTCATCGATAGATGCTTGTAAAAAATAAAAATAATCTTGATCTACTTTTCTAAAACTAGGATACCCAATATCAATCTTCCACCAGTTTAAAAACAAATAGTGCATCCCAGTCAGGTATTCAGCCTTACCATTATTCATGAACCAAACCCCATTTAATCTTCTATCCCATTCCTGTGATCTAAAGTTTTCCAACTCTACATCAAAATAATCTTTATCCTCTGCTTGCCTTATTAACTCTTCTTTTCTCTTATAGTTATAACTTTCAGGGAGCATAGTCCTAATCCATACCTGATCTTCCTTTTTCGAAGCACTAGTTATGATTGGTCTTTTTTCAAATTCTTTAGATATTACATTATAAACTTTACCTACAGGAGGTAATGTAAAATCTACACCTTGTATATTTATTGTCATAAATTTGCTATAAATTCTGGTGTCAACCTTTTATCTGCTTTTATGGTTTTTAATAATTCTTGATCTTCACCATAAAGTTTCATGTAGTAAGAATCTAACCTGTCATTTATAGTATTCAGGTCATCCATTATTTTAGACTTAATTTGTAAAGCCTGCAATATATCTTTATCTCTTTCGCCCTCAACTGGACTCAATAATTTAGTTTGATACTCAAAGAATGTTTGCTCATTTGAAACTATCATTGACCAAATTCTATTATTTTGTTTTCTTAGAAACTCGTCAACCATCTCAACTAGTTTTGAATTTGTAAAGAAAAATATTTGATGTAATGCCTCAGCATCTTTTGTTATGTTATAACCCGACAACTCTGCTGCTTGTTCTTTTCTTATTTTTAAATCAGGAAACTGTTCTTTTAGTGGAGTATTTTGATCGTACATGTAAAGTACATATGCAATTAGTTGATCCTCAGCAGATTGAAATGTTTTAAACATTTTCATCTTAGGATACTTCTTTTTTATAGACCCTCTGACCTTAAAGGGACTGAAGATCATTTTATTAAAGTCTTCAGAATTGAAGATTTCTGTTAATGACATATTGTTGGTTTTGTGTAAAAATATATTAATAATACCGAAGGGTTTATAAATTTTACAATCCACTTTAACCACACTATTCTGGGTATTGAATTTTTAGTCTGTTTTTATAGGTAACAATTATATTTACCCTTTAAATAATTGACATGGCACTACATCAAGGTAAGAACGTTACGCTTAATAAAATTATGAAGTCGGAACGAGCAGCAAAAAAAAGTAAGGTTTACGTAAAAAAACCTAACGGAAAGGTTACTGTTGTTCACTTTGGTGATCCTAACATGAAGATTAAGAAAAACATCCCTAGCAGAAGAAAATCTTTCAGGGCTAGACATAAATGCGACAACCCAGGTCCTAGATGGAAAGCAAGATACTGGGCTTGTAAAACATGGTAAAATAAAATATGGCACAGAAAATCAGTGAATCAACAGAGGTGCAACTCGACTTAAAAACTATTGGGGTTATAATTGGCTTTGTAATTAGTCTTGCTACAGTGTTTTTTACTTTAAAAGCAGATATTGCTTTAGCAAAAGAACTTCCAAAACCTCCAATAACAAGATCAGAATACGATCTAAAGGATCAGTTGGTAAGAGAGCAAATAATGAATACAGGTGCTCAAGTATTGGAAAATGGAAAGAAGTTGGATCTAATAGAAGAAAGATTATATGAACTTAGTATAAAAAAATAATTTATTATGAAAAATGTATTCTTTGGCATTTTATTGCTATTCTTCCCCTTAAACTCTAACTCTGTAAGGAGTAATGTTTCAAAAAGTGAAAAGGTTAGTAAAATTGTAGTTTATCAAATAAACTCAGAGTGGAATGAAAGGAATTCAATAAAAAACCTAGATGATTTAAGAGGTTGTAAATATGTTTACGGATATTTAGAAGATCAACCTGATGTTTTTAAAGAAAAAATTAAATCTGTTCCTGCTGTCTTTATTACTAATAACGGTAAAATTGTCTATAAGTATCAACCAGGAGTTTCATTAGTTCCAACAATTAAAAGATCACAAATTCAAGAAATTGTAAATAAACATAGATAAAATATGGACGAAGAAAAAATTAAAAGACTCAAGGAAAAAATAGCCTACTTAAGAAAGATGGGTAACGAAGAAAAAGCCATGAATCTTGAAAGAAGAATCAAACAAGCAGCGATCAAAAAAGAATATAAAGAAACCAGAACACCTTCTAAAGTCGGAAAGGTTTTACGCAAAATTAAGAAAGGTGTATCTAATGCTGCTAACACTGTAGTTAATGAGGTTAAAGAAACTGTAGACACAGTAAAGAAGGTTAAAAAAGCAAAAAAGGAAAAAAAATAATCATGGCATATTCAAAAATCAAAAAAAAGTGTAAGTGTGGTAAACCATATAGTAAATGCACTAAATGTGGTAAGTAATGGCAGCCAAAAGAGACTATAAAGCAGAGTACAAAAAGTTTCAGTCATCACCTAAGATGATTAAGTACAGAACCATACTGAAAAAGTACAATAGAGATAGAGGTACTTACGGTAATGGGGATGGTTTAGATGCATCTCATAAAAATGGTAAAATTGTTGGTTTTGAACCATCAAAAATAAACAAGAGCAGAAAAGAAAAAAGCAGACTAAAAAAAACAAACAACAAATAATTATGAGCAACACTGTAGAATTAAGAAAAACGGAAAAAAAGGATCATTTCAGACTTTTAATAAATGGAACCGATGTAACTGGAGAACAAGAAAAAGGAACATTCAGACATATACTAGAAGTAGTAGACAAGGGAATTGATTCTGGTAATTAAAATTATTAGTTATGAGTAAAATGATAAAACGTAAAGACGGTAGTTACTCTAAGAGAGGATTATGGGATAATATACGAAACGTAAAGAATCCTAAAAAAGGACCCTCAAAAGAAATGATCAAACAAATAAAGAAAATTAAAAATAAATAATATGGCAGATCAAATAGTCTCTATAACAGATCAACAAACCGTTGACGTATTAGCAATAAGAAAAATAGAAGTACTATTAGATGTACTGGCTGCTTTAGAAAATTCAAATGCACCTGAACTTTATGGTGTTAAAATTACTGTGATCGACAAGATTGAGCGAGCAGTAAGTAATCTATAATTCATCTAATAAGACTTGTAACCCTGGTATGCTTGGGTGATATGGGTGTTCTAACTTCAGTTTCAATATTTTATTTAATATTTCTTCCTTAGTCATTTTAGGAACAGACATTTTAATTTGTGTTCCAGGCTTTATAGATTTGCTTGAGTCTTTCATGATGCATAGTTGTTAGCATTCGTTTAAATTGTTTTTTATCTCCAAAGTAACTATGACATTCTCTACACAACGCTTGTAGGTTTTCTGGGGTGTCCTTTTTATTTGAACCTCCCATACCTCTGGGGTTTATATGATGAATGTCTACAGCAGTTCTATCACAAACCTCACATCCAATCCATTCTCCTGGATCAATACAAAACGCTTCGTGATATACTTTAGTGTGGTTTTTCATGAGTTCACGATCTCTATAATTGTAACACAAATCACAACTGCTGCTATCATAGTCAACAGAAGTATGTCTGCGTCCTTTAGGGTGTAAACCTTTTTCTTTTTACTAATTCTTGTTACCCACTCTTTTAATGTTTCCTCTGGCTTTCTTTCTAGTCTACTCATTTTCAAAAATTTTTATTTGGGGGTATTTATATATCCCAACACCATATAGGGGTTTTTTCACCCACATAACCTCCACTTACATTGTATGTAAAGTGTTCCATCGCATCTATCTCATTCATTTCATCTTTAAGTATCTCAATACATAAATGAACTGAATAAATAAGTCTCATAGAGTTTTGTTCAATACCTATCACAGCATCGTCAAAACCGTCAGCGATTAGTATTTCTTCGTCAATATAGTTCTCTAAAATTCTTTCTAACATATCTAATATTTATCCTTCCAGTCATCTGGAAATAATATTTTACCAATTTGTTTTCCTAAACCTGCTACGATCATGGCTACCATAATCCATCCTAGTGCTTCTATCATATTATTTGATTTTCTGTTGTTGCTAAATCGGGGGTGACATATCTATACTGTCGCTTATCAATCTTGTACTCGTAATATTTATTTCTATCATTGATTGTAACCACATTCCAATCCTTAATTTTATCCTTTTTAAACCTCAATAAAATGTATCTGTGGTCTGATAAAAACAAAACAAATAAGACATAATCAACATCTAACTTATCTATGGTAAACATATTCACCTTCAAAGATCTCTCACAACCCTTTACATCAATCCTCTTTCCATCAACAATTAAATCTGGATCACTTACACCCTTCTCTTTTACGAATGCTGAGGTAGTATAATTAACCCCTTTTAAATCAAAATGATGCCTTACTAAAAGTTCACCCAATATACCTTTGAAGTCTGTGTAGAACTCATTATCTACAGGTTCATCAAATAATATAGGGTGCTTGTACTTGTAACTTCTAGACTTCCAATAAAGTTTTTTGTAGTGGTCACGATTTGCCATGACTCTTGTGTCAACATATAATCTTGCGTGTTCAAAAATACACTGTGGTATTTTATAGATTTCCTCCATTTAGAATCTTTCCTAATATATCGTCTTGTTTCATTACATAATAATCCTTACCCTCGATCGTATTAAGAAATGCATTCCTTTCATGAAATCGTACAGTGTCACCGTTAACTAACCCCAAATCATCCTCGCCAGATATGGGTGTACCTATGAACCTTAAGTTACCCTCTTCTTCGCTCCGAGTGGGTACCCCAATGTAAATAGAACCTACCATCTCCTCGATCATAATGGGTTCAATTAAAACATGATTGGAAATAGCAGTTAAACTTCCCCCTCTCAAAAAGCAGAAGCACTCTTCTAAGTCAACAAGATAAATGTCCTTTTCGCCAAATACTAGATTGTCCTCCTGCACTGTTAAGTAGTTGAAGTAGACTAAATCGCCTGTCTGCAACTCTTGTTTCAAAAACTGTCCTCTTGTATTTTTACACCATTTCCCTCTAGGTAAAGCCACGACACTTCCGCATATGGTAACGTGCTCTTCTGGACTCCAAGTAACATCTAAATAAAGTTTTCCTGTAGAAAACTCAACTTCATCGTTATATTTCTTTGTGATCTTAACCGCTATTTTTTGACCAATCATATTCATCTGGTTGCAATATAAATATTATGAACGATTGTTCACTTAAAATGTAGGACAAGAAATCAACAGAGATATCAACTGATGGACATACTGTCTAGCCTAGGTAGACAAAATGGCTAGCCTATATAATATATAATATATATATATAATATATAATATACTAGTATTATAAATTAAATTAATATAATACATCTTTTTAGAAGTTGCATTTCTTTTTTAAAGGTTCTAAGGCACTATAAAAAACGCTCCGGAATATTACCATATAAATTACATTAAAGTTGCTTATATTTGCTCAGAATGTCATTGTAGGTGTTTTTGTGGGTTAATACATATACAATGGTGTATCGATCGCAAAAAGGGAAGTGGATTTTGGCAAGTGGGTAGGGTGCAAAAAAAGGTTTCTGAAATGGGATTTAGTCCACTTAGGACTAGCAACTATACCTATAACACGTTCACAATCAGTACAATACATAGTACATGACCAGAGTTTTGGACGATTTTTGTCCTAAAGCATAGGAAAAAGGGAAACAATGAAACAATATAAGCCCCAATGAAATAATTTCAACGTCCTTAAAGAGATGGAGTAATACAATGAAGCAAACCAATTAAAAACAATTAACACATGAAAGTCGGTAACAAATTACGAGAGTTGTTTAGCCATCAGAAGTCTATACACAAGTACTTAAAGAGTCTTGACAATGACTTCACACCTAAGACAATTTACATCTTCTTAGCGGTCGGAATAGTAGAGTCTGAATGCTGTTCAGATTTCACATACTATGAGATTAAGCCAACATTAAAACTACTAGACAAAATGGAATTGGTTAAGTCTACAAATCCACATCAATTCTATAGAGAACACAAGAAACTTTTGAACGAGGGTTTTATAGAACGTCAAACAAAACGAGGTAAGTATACCAAACAACAATACAACGTGACAATATACGGACGAATGCAGTTGAGAAGAATCTATAATTATCTTATTAGAGAGTTGTATACTTCCCTATAGTAATTCTATAAGGTCACCCCAAAATGATTGTGTATAGTTTATCTGATTTTTTATACATAACGCAGATGTAATGTAAAGAAAATCAACATTTTAATACACATTGTCGAGATCACGTCAAACTTCATCAAATTACCCCCGAAAAAAAAATCTCGAGCGGGAAAAATGTGTGCAG
>Ga0206677_10001353_pt1 | contig 22740 bp, 17 predicted proteins | sample M130m12015metaG_FD_155475 | JGI IMG/M metagenome (GOLD analysis project Ga0206677, IMG submission 155475) | Ammonia-oxidizing marine archaeal communities from Monterey Bay, California, United States - M1 30m 12015 | ecosystem: Environmental > Aquatic > Marine > Intertidal zone | place: USA...
TTAAATTAGGTTTAAGTCTTGTTAATGTGATTTTAGAAGTTAAATTATTAAAGGCTTATGAGCTAATAGTAAAAAACAAGTTTCCGACAATTAAGGAGGTGATGTTTTCAGTAGGCATAAATAGTAGGCCCTACTTTTACAAGAAGTTTAATGAAAGGTTTGGAATAAAAATAGGAGAATTAAAAAATAAATACTCGCAACTTAGTTAGAGGTATTTTTATGATTTAATTTAAATTTTTAAAAAGAAAAATGGGGTTAATCTTTAAGATTAACCCCATTTGTACTGAAGATGGGACTTGAACCCATACGAGCATTACTGCTCACTGGATTTTAAGTCCAGCGTGTCTACCAATTCCACCACTTCAGCATTGGATTTATTTTAGAATAGAGCGAAAGACGGGATTTGAACCCGCGACCCCCACCTTGGCAAGGTGATGCTCTACCCCTGAGCTACTTTCGCAGTCATTATTTTAATGATCTTAAGCTCCTCTATTTAGAAACAATTTTATCTAATAATTAGAGCGGTGCAAATATAACAAGTTTTGCTTATCTAACAAATACTTTTGGCTTTTTTTGACAAAAAAAGCACTTTTTAAATCTCGTGTATTTTAAAGTATTTCAATCACCTTTTTAAGCTAATTTTAAGGAGTTGTCCAAGTTGCTATATAACAATAACTTAGGAAAATTGATATATAATAAGAACGCAAATTCCTTTTATAAAAATAAAAATGAACCCAATATTGAATTGGGCTCATGTACATTAAATTAACTATTTGATATGTTCTATTTTTCAGTCATTTCTACTGAAATTATTTAGCTGCTGCATATCGTTTTGAAACTTCATTCCAATTTATTACGTTAAAAAAGGCAGTAATATAATCAGGTCTTCTGTTTTGGTAATTTAAATAGTATGCGTGCTCCCAAACATCCAGTCCTAAAATTGGAGTTCCTCCACAAGTAACACCTGGCATTAAGGGATTGTCTTGATTCGGGGTGGCACATACTTCTACTTTACCTCCCTTTTGAACACACAACCATGCCCAACCAGATCCAAATTGTGTTGCCGCTGCTTTTGAAAATGCATCTTTAAAAGCATCTATAGAACCAAATTCAGCTTCAATGGCACTTTTTAAATCTCCAGAGATTTCTCCTTTATCATTAGGATTCATCACAGACCAAAATAATGAGTGATTGTAGAATCCACCTCCATTATTTCGAACACCAGCATTGCTCATATCTAGATTGGCAAGAATGTCTTCGATAGATTTCCCTTCTAGTTCAGAACCTGCAATTGCTCCATTTAATTTTGTTGTATATCCATTGTGATGTTTCGAATGGTGAATCTCCATTGTTCTTGCATCTATATTTGGTTCTAACGCATCATAAGCGTATCCTAATTCTGGTAATTGAAAAGCCATTTTTTATATTGTTTAAATATTAATATTAATTGTAACGCGTGGTAAAATTAATCATAATTACATGGTTTTACAAGAAGTTTTCGGTTTGAAAATTTATTACGGTATAAGAAAGATTTATTCTCCATATTTTTTCATAAACGCTTCCAATTTTAATACCATCTTTTTGCTTCCGCAAATAAAGGGAATTCTTTGATGTAATTCGGTAGGAGTCACTTCCATGGTTCTTCGATATCCATCAGAAGATTTACCATCTGCTTGTTCTGCTATAAAAGCCATTGGATTGCATTCATACAACAAACGTAACTTCCCATTTGGGTTCCGAGACCCTTTTGGATACATGTAAATTCCACCTTTGATCATGTTTCTATGAAAATCAGAAACCAATGAACCAATATATCGACTTGTGTAGGGTCTGTTTTCATTTTCTTCTTGACAATATTTGATATATTTTTTGACTCCCAAAGGGAAGTCTAAATAATTCCCTTCATTTACAGAATAAATAGTTCCTTCTTCTGGAAATTTAATATTGGGATGAGACAGATAAAAAGTTCCTATTGCAGGATTCAATGTAAAGCCATTTACGCCGTTACCGGTGGTATATACTAACATTGTAGAGGTTCCATAAATCACATAGCCTGCGGCAACTTGCTCGCTCCCTTTCTGTAAAAAATCTTCTATTTGAACAGGAGTTCCAACAGGAGTTACTCTTTTGTAAATAGAAAAAATAGTTCCCACTGAAACATTTACATCAATATTAGAAGAACCATCCAAAGGATCTATCAAAACAACATATTTGTTTTGATGATTTTGATCAATGCTATTGATTGTTACAAAATGATCCTCTTCTTCGCTGGCAATTCCACAAACAATATTTCTTCGGGTTAATGTCTGAATAAAGGTCTTATTTGCATATACGTCTAGTTTCTGTTGGTCCTCGCCTTGGATATTTGTATCGCCATAAGCACCGATAATGTCTACCAAACCTGCTTTGTTTACCTGATGATTCACCACTTTTGCAGCCAAGCGTATTGAATTTAAAAGACTAGATAATTCACCAGAACTGAATGTAAAGGCGTGTTGATTTTTAATAATAAATTCACCTAAAGTTTGTTTTTTTCCTTTCATATTTGCGAAAATTTCTAAATAGATTACAAATATGGAAACTTTTACCGAGTTACTACAACGATTTCGTAGTTAATTTTAACCAAAGATTTTAAACAAAAGTTACATACCTGTAAAATATAGCCAAATATTTTTGATCGAAGTCAAAACGACTATCTTTGATACAAAATTTTTAAGCATGGATTTTATTATAAGAAAAGGAGAAAAAAAAGATATGCAGTCGGTATTGGATTTAATTACAGAATTAGCTGTTTTTGAAAAAGAACCTGATGCTGTTGATATTTCAGTAGCCGATTTGTTAAATGATGGTTTTTCGGAAAATCCAAAGTTTAAAATTTTTGTTGCAGAACAGGAAAATCAGATCATTGGAATCGCATTATTTTATGAACGTTATTCAACTTGGAAAGGGAGGACGATTCATCTAGAGGATTTGATAGTTACCAAAAACAAGCAAAAAATTGGAGCTGGGAAAGCCTTGTATACCGCTGTTTTAAAATATGCCTTTGATCATAACTTTAATAGGGTTGCTTGGGAAGTCATCGATTGGAATGTGAATGCAATTGATTTTTACAAAAGCACAGGGGCTACCTATTTAAATGATTGGTCCGTGGTGCAAATGAACAAAGAAAATTTAGCAAAATTTATTCAAAATAATTAAAATGAAAATTTTTAAATTTGGAGGTGCTTCTGTAAAAGATGCAGAAAGTGTCAAAAATATTACCCGAATTTTACAACAAGAAGGAACAGAAAACACCTTGGTTGTAATTTCTGCAATGGGTAAAATGACCAACGCTTTTGAGGAGGCCATAGATGCCTATTATAAAAAATCAGAAGAACTCGCTGATAAATTGGGTTTTATTGAAGACTTTCACAAAAGAATCATTCATGATTTGTTTGATAATGGTGATGAGATACACAATGAAATTGAGATTCTTTTTGGCGAATTAAATTGGTTTTTAGAACGAAATACATCCAAAAGATATAATTATGTGTATGATCAAATTATATGTTTTGGAGAACTTTTGTCTACCAAAGTGGTGAGTGCATATTTATCTAAAATAGGGCTTAAAAATAATTGGTTTGATGTTCGGAACTTTATAAAAACAGACAGTAATTACAGAGATGCAAAAGTAGATTGGGAGTTGACCCAAGAAATTATTAGCAATACGCTAGATGCCTCCAAATTAAATATTACCCAAGGATTTATTGCTGCAAATGATACCGAGAATACAACAACTTTAGGGAGAGAAGGTTCTGATTATACTGCAGGTATTTTTGCTTATTGCTTAAATGCACACAGTGTAACCATATGGAAAGATGTACCTGGGGTTTTAAATGCAGATCCAAGAGTCTTTACAGAAACTACTTTGTTGGAGCAAATTTCATATGAAGAGGCCATCGAAATGGCCTTTTACGGAGCTTCAGTAATTCACCCAAAAACATTACAGCCTCTAGAAAGAAAAGAAATTCCATTGTTTGTTCGTTCTTTTGTAAATACAAAAGAACCTGGAACTCGTGTTTCTAAAGGAGCTCGATTGGTCCCTTTTATTCCTTGTTTTATTGTAAAGAAAAATCAGATTTTAGTTTCTATTTCGGCATTGGATTTCTCTTTTATGGTCGAAAATAATATTAGCTACATTTTTCAAAAACTACACGAATATCAACTAAAAGTGAACTTAATTCAGAATTCTGCCATCAGTTTTTCAGTTTGTATAGATAATAAATTCAATAAGTTTGATGCGTTTTATGAAGAACTTAAAGCAGAATTTAAAATAAATGTCCAGCGAGAAGTAGACCTATATACGATTCGTCATTTTAATGAAAAAGCCATTCTTGATATTGAAGCAAAAGGAACTTCGCTTTTAACACAAGTAAACAAAGAGACCTCACAAATTGTGGTGAGTTCAAATGAATAAATAGCTTATGGGATTGGTCACATCTAAAGAGGTTTCGAAAGTAATTGGTTTGCAAAAACTCGGTTTTTTGGGAACTTTTATAGGGTGGCTCTTCATCCGAATTCTTCTCATTTCAAAGATCAATAAAATATATGATAAGAATAAAAATAAGGCTGATTTAGATTTTTTAGAAGGTATTTTAGAGGAGTGCGATATTAAATTTGAAATTCCAGAAGAAGACTTAAAAAGAATTCCTAAAGAGGGTCCTTTTATCACTATTTCAAATCATCCCTTGGGAGGTATTGATGGTATTTTATTATTGAAACTTCTTGTTGGAAAAAGAGCAGATTATAAAATTATTGCTAATTTTTTACTCCAAAGAGTTGCTCCACTAAAACCCTATATAATGCCTGTGAATCCTTTTGAAAATAAAAAGGATCTAAAATCCAGTGTTGCAGGAATTAAAAATGCGTTGGGACATTTACAAGCTGGGAAACCCATAGGTATATTCCCTGCGGGGGAAGTCTCTACCTATAAAGATGGAAAATTAATAGTAGATAAGCCCTGGGAAGAAGGGGCTGTCAAATTGATAAAAAAAGCCAAGGTACCCGTTATTCCTATTTATTTTCATGCCAAAAACAGTCGGTTGTTTTATTTCTTATCTAAAATTTCAGATACGTTACGAACTGCAAAATTACCTTCAGAAGTTATTTCTCAGGGAGGGAAAGTGATCAAGGTACGAATCGGAAAACCAATTTCTGTTAAGGATCAAGACAGCTATAAAGAACTTCCTGCTTTTCATGAGTTTATAAGAAAGAAAACCTATATGTTGGCAAACCCTTTTGAAAAAACTCATAAGTTACTATCTACTAAAAACATCAAAATAAAAAAACCTGTAAAAAAAATAACTGCTCAAAAAAATACAGATTTATTCATTGAGGAAGTGGAGGCTTTACGAAAGACTGATGGAAGATTGCTAGAGAGTAAAAATTATGAAGTATTTTTTGCAAACGCAAAAGAAATTCCTCATTTATTGTATGAAATTGGCAGATTGCGTGAAATTACTTTTAGAGATGTTGGAGAGGGGACAAACAAATCTATTGATTTAGATAAGTACGACAACTATTATTATCAAATGTTTTTATGGGATAGAAAAGAAAGTTGTCTTGTGGGAGCATATAGAATGGGACTGGGTAAAGAAATTTTTAAGAATTATGGAATCAATGGGTTTTATATTCATACTCTTTTTAGAATAGAGCCTGAGTTGCATCAAATGATGGCGACTACCATAGCGCTGGGACGTGCATTTATAGTTAAGGAATACCAACAAAAGCCAATGCCATTATTTTTATTATGGAAAGGGATTGTACATGTAACCTTGCGATTTCCAGAATATAAGTATTTAATGGGAGGTGTTTCTATCAGTAATCAATTTTCAGAGTTCTCAAAGTCTTTAATGATTGAGTTTATGAAATCTCATTATTACGACCCATATATTGCACAATATATTCGTCCGAAGAAAGAATACAAGGTCAAATTAAAAGATGGAGATAAAGATTTTGTATTTGATGCTACCAAAGCAGACCTGCAAAAATTTGACAAAATTATTGATGAAATAGAACCTGGAGCGCTAAGAATTCCTGTTCTGATTAAGAAATATGTCAAACAAAATGCGCGTTTGGTAGCTTTTAATGTAGATCCAAAGTTTAACAATGCGGTTGACGGATTAATGTATATCAAAGTTTCAGACATTCCAGAGAGTACTGTAAAACCTGTAATGGAAGAATTTCAAGCAGAATTAGAGCGCAAAGCCTCTAGTCTTTAATACGAAGAGAAATAACTTCTTATTTCTTCGCTTTTTTTAGCTTATGGGTATTTTTACTTGTAGATAAATACGATGCTTCTTTTCTAACAAAGCAATACAACCAGACAAAACTAAATAAGATTCCTGAAATAGAACTATTTAACACTTGCGCAAACAATTAAAATGCTTAAATTTGCACTCGATTTTTTAAAGAATAAGAGAACAAAATGAATATTACAAAAGAAAACATAGATGCGTTAAACGCAGTTGTAAAAGTTGATATTGTTGCTGATGACTATCAAGAAAAGGTAACCAAACAATTAACAGATTATCGTAAAAAAGCAGATGTTCCTGGTTTTAGGAAAGGACACGTTCCTATGGGAATGATCAAAAAGCAATATGGTAAATCTATAATGATAGATGAGGTTAACAAGCTTTTACAAGAATCCTTAAACACATTCTTAGCAGAAGAAAAATTAGATATTTTAGGAAATCCTATTCCAAGAATGAAAGAAGATTTTGACTGGTCTGCAGACGTTTTTTCTTTTGAATTTGAACTAGGTTTAGCTCCCACATTTGATGTGAAATTAACTTCTAAAAAGAAAGTAACGCAATACAATATTATTGCAACAGAAGAATTAATTGACAAAGAGGTGAAGAACATTCAAAACCGTTACGGGAAAATGAGCTCTTTAGATATGGTAAATGAACATTCTAATGTGACTGGTACTTTTGTAAATGAAGCGCTTGAAATCAACAAAAAATCTTCTTTTTTAGTGAGTGACTTGAAGGGTAAGAAAAATGAGAAAAAATTTATAGGAGCTAAGGTCGGGGATGAGATTTCTTTACAAACTAAAAAATTATTTGAAGAAGCACATAAATTACAAACTATTTTAGGTGTTTCTCAAGATGTTGCAGAAAATTTAGACGTTACTGTTTCTTTTACACTAGAGGAAATTACAAAGACCATTCCTGCAGATTTAGACAAAGAATTATTTGACAAACTTTTTGCAGACGGGAGTGTAAATTCTGTAACAGAATTAAGAGAAAAGATCAAAGAAGATGCAGAAAAGCAATTTCAACAGCAAGGAGACCAACAACTGCTAAATTCAGTAATCGAACATTTAGTTGCGACTACTAAATTTGATTTACCTGCTGACTTCTTAAAAAAATGGTTAGCAACTGCAGGTGAAAAAGAATTAACTCCTGAAGAAGCAGCTGCTGAGTATGAAAAGTCTGAAAAAGGTCTACGTTATCAATTGATCGAAGGAAAGATCATGAAAGAGAACGATATCAAGTTAGATTATGCAGAATTGGTTGACTATGCAAAAGGATTTATCCGAACACAAATGGCACAATTTGGAAATATGAATCCAGAAGAAAAAGAATTGGATGATATTGCGGGTAGAATTCTACAAAATCAAGAAGAAGCTCAAAAATTACAGTCTCAATTAATCAGTCAAAAATTATTGACTTTTTACAAAGAAAATATGAACTTCAAATCGAAAGAGCTTTCTTACGAGAATTTCATTAAAGAAGTATATAAGTAAGAATTTTAGATTGTAATAGCAGTTACTATTGAGGTATTCAATTATGTATTGCTTCCAACTAGAGAAGAAAGATATAAATAGTAAAAAAACCTGAATTGTGAGATTCGGGTTTTTTTAGTCATAAGCTGAAACTAAATAGTAAGAAATAGTTCTTATCTTTACAATAATAAATTTAAAAACAGAATCACGAAAATGGATTACGGAAAAGAGTTTGAAAAATACGCTACCAAACATCACGGTATCAATAGTACCTATTTTGGTAAAATTACAAGTAGTTTAACTCCTTACATAATGGAGGAACGTCAAATGAACATCACTCAAATGGATGTTTTTTCTCGTTTAATGATGGATAGAATTATTTTTTTAGGAACAGGAATTAATGATCAAGTAGCGAATATTATTCAAGCTCAATTGTTGTTTTTAGAAAGTGTAGATGCTAATAAAGACATTTCAATTTATATTAATTCTCCGGGTGGAGGAGTGTATGCAGGTCTTGGTATTTATGATACTATGCAATTTATAAAACCTGATGTTGCTACGATTTGTACAGGTATGGCAGCTTCAATGGGAGCCGTTTTAATGTGTGCAGGACAAAAAGGTAAGCGATCAGCATTGCCTCATTCTAGAATTATGATTCACCAACCTTTGGGAGGAGCTCAGGGTCAGGCCTCTGATATTGAAATTACAACAAGAGAAATTTTAAAATTAAAAGATGAGTTGTACACGATCATCGCAAATCATTCAGGGCAAACAAAAGAGAAAGTTCATAAAGATTCTGACAGAGATTATTGGATGAAGGCAGATGAGGCAAAAGCCTATGGGATGGTCGACGAAGTTTTAGCAAGAAAATAATAATTATAGGGTATAAAGCAGCAAAGAATAAAGCAGATACTATGTCGAAAGAAGAAAACCTAGAATGTTCGTTTTGCGGACGAAAAAAAGCAGAAACAGACCTCTTAATTGCGGGGGTAGATGCTCATATTTGTGATAAATGTATAGAGCAAGCTCATGGAATTGTAGAAGAAGAAATTTCTGACTCAAAATCTACAGGCTTGTCAAAAGATTTAATACTAAAAAAGCCTCTAGAAATTAAGGCTTTTCTAGATCAGTACATCATTGGCCAAAACCAAACCAAAAAAGCAATGTCAGTTGCTGTTTACAATCATTACAAACGTCTGTTACAAGATGTAGACAATGAAGACGATGTAGAAATAGAAAAATCGAATATTGTTTTGGTAGGAGAAACTGGGACAGGGAAAACACTTGTTGCTAGAACCATTGCAAAGATGTTAAATGTGCCATTTTCTATTGTAGATGCAACCGTATTGACACAAGCAGGATATGTTGGTGAAGATGTAGAAAGTATTTTAAGCAGATTGTTACAAGCTGCAGATTATGATGTAGAAAAGGCACAAAGAGGAATCGTTTTTATTGATGAAATTGATAAAATTGCCAGAAAAGGAGATAACCCTTCTATAACCAGAGATGTTTCTGGTGAAGGTGTTCAACAAGCACTCCTAAAATTGTTGGAAGGTTCTGTTGTAAATGTAGCCCCAAAAGGAGGAAGAAAACATCCAGATCAGAAATTTATTGAAGTTAATACCAAGGATATTTTATTTATTGCTGGAGGAGCTTTTTCGGGAATAGAGGCAATTATTGGGAAACGTTTGAACAGGCAAGCAGTTGGTTTTGGAGCCTCTTTAGAGGAAGATAAAATTGATGAAGAAAATGTACTGCAATATATTACACCCGTAGATTTAAAGTCTTTTGGGTTGATTCCTGAGATTATTGGACGTTTACCTGTCTTGAGTTATATGAACCCACTAGATGCAAAAACACTGCGTTCAATTTTAACGGAGCCAAAAAACGCCATTATGAAACAGTATACAAAATTGTTTACAATGGATGGTGTCGAATTTACGGTAGAAGAAGACGCCCTAAGTTATATTGTAGGCAAAGCGGTTGAATATAAACTAGGAGCAAGAGGATTGCGTTCTTTGTGTGAAGCTATTTTTACAGATGCAATGTTCGATTTGCCAAGTTCAGATCAAAAAGAATTTAATGTCACCCAAGAATATGCAGAAGCTAAATTGACAAATACAACCCTAAAGAAGTTAAAAGCAGCATCTTAAAAAAATACAACCCAATATTTAAAAACCTCACAATTAAACTTGTGAGGTTTTTTTTAATCTTTCTTTTATAAATCAATAAAAAATGGAATTCTTATATTTGTTTTCACTTTCCAACAAATCTAATAAATGATATCAAGAAGTACCATAGACCGAGTTTTCGAATCTGCTAGAGTAGAGGAGGTTATTGGTGAATTTGTTCAATTAAAAAAAGCAGGAAGTAATTTTAAAGGTTTGAGTCCGTTTACAGACGAAAAATCTCCTTCTTTTATGGTGTCTCCAGTAAAACAAATTTGGAAAGATTTTTCTACAGGAAAAGGTGGAAATGCCGTTTCATTTTTAATGGAACATGAGCATTATTCTTATCCAGAGGCGCTCAGATGGTTGGCTAATAAGTATCAAATAGAGGTAGAAGAAACTGAGCAAACCTCCGAAGAAAAAGCACAAATGAATGAGAGAGAAAGTATGTTTTTGGTTTCTAATTTTGCCAAAGATTATTTTCATGATGTAATGCTCAATTCGAATAAAGGAAAAGCAATTGGATTGTCTTATTTTAAAGAACGTGGTTTCAAAGAAGAAACCATCAATAAATTTGACTTAGGATATTGTATTGATGAATGGGATAATTTCACCAAAGCTGCATTGGCTAAGGGATATGATTTAAAATATCTTTCTTCAACTGGGCTTACAATAGTAAAAGAAAACAAACAGTTTGATCGCTTCAAAGGACGTGTAATGTTTCCTATTCATTCGATGTCTGGGCGTATCTTGGGTTTTGGAGGACGTATTTTAACTGCAGATAAAAAAGCTGCTAAATATTTAAATTCTCCCGAGAGTGATATTTACCATAAGAGTAAAATTCTTTATGGAATTTATCAAGCAAAAAAAGAAATAGCCAAACAAGACAATTGTTTTTTAGTTGAAGGATATACAGATGTTATTTCTTTGCATCAATCTGGTATTGAGAATGTTGTAGCCTCTTCAGGAACCGCTTTAACATCAGATCAAATTAGGTTGGTAAATAGACTTACCAAAAATATCACCGTTTTATTTGATGGAGATGCAGCGGGGATCAGAGCATCTGTTCGAGGAATAGATTTAATCCTCGAACAAGGAATGAACGTAAAAGTAGTTCAGTTTCCCGATGGAGAAGATCCAGATAGTTTTGCAAAATCAAATTCGAATACCGATTTAAAAGAATATCTAGCGGATACAGCTCAAGACTTTATCAACTTTAAAGTATCTCTATTATTAAAGGATTCTAACAACGATCCCATAAAAAAAGCAGGTGTCATTCGCGATATCATTACTAGTATTTCTAAAATCCCTGATGGAATTCAGCGTGAAGTATATGTAAAAGAATGTGCAAGAATTATGGATATTTCTGAGCGTGTACTCTTTAGTGAGTTGGCTCAATTATTAAAAAAAGGGTTCAAAGAAAAAAGAAAAACAGCCAAACCACAGCAAGATCCAAATCAGCCTCCCTCAGAATATTTTGCAGCACAAGAAAAATCTCAAATGGGATTGGTAAAAGGAGGGGAAGTTTCCATTCAAAAAATAGATCAACTTTCCATTTTAGAAAAAGAAATCATTCGCATTTTACTTTTATTTGGTAATGAAGAGGTAGGGTTTGTTGAAGAAATTTCAACTATTGAAGATGATGGTAATGAAACACTGTCGTATAGAAAGTATCAAAATTTAGTTTCATCAGAAATTTATTTGCATTTACAAGAAGATGAAATAGAATTTACAAATCCTTTGTTTCAGGAAATTTATACAGAAATCATTCATCAATTAAATCAGACTGAAAAACTTGTCATAGATCAATTTGTAAACCATCAAAATACTCAGATTTCAACTACTGTTACCTCGATACTAATGGATGAAGAAAAGCACCAACTCAGTAATTGGGAAAGTAAAAATATAGAAGTAAAATCTGCCAAAGAGGTACTCCCCAAAGCCGTTTCTGATGTCATCTATAACTTACGCAGAATTTTAATTGACCGTCTAGTAAATGAATCTTTGATTCAAGGAAAAGATTATTCAACGGAAGAAAAAGAGGTTGTGATGAGTTACAATTCTTTGAGAATTAGACTATCAGAAAAACTAAAAAGAGTCGTGTAATAATCCCTCAGAAATTAACTTGTATAAGAGTTAAAAAAGCTTCAAGTAGCACTGTTACCCTTTACCAACGATTACTTAAATGTTTTTGGAATTTCACAAACAGGAATTGGTAACATTTTATGTTGATTGGAGTTGTTTAATGTTGTGTAAATTTCAAAGACTTCTTTTTCTCTATCCACAAAATCTGTTACTTTTTTACCTAATTTTTTTGTTCTCATTGCCCATTCTAACTCGTCATAAGAAGCACCAATTTGCTGTTCATCTGTTCTGCTATCACCAAAAAGGCCGTCCGTGGGTGCTGCTTCCTGTATCGATTTTGGAACCTTTAAAAAAGTAGCTATTTCATAAACCTCAGATTTCATTAAATCTGCAATAGGACTTAGATCTACTCCACCATCTCCATATTTTGTATAAAAACCAACGCCAAAATCTTCCACTTTATTCCCTGTGCCTGCTACTAGATAATTGTGAAGTCCTGCGAGATAATATAAGCTTGTCATTCGAAGCCTTGCTCGTGTGTTGGCTAATGAATGTGCAATTTTATCTGGAGATACTTGAGTGGGAACTATATTTTTAAAATTTTCAAAAGTATCGGTTAAATCTATTTGAATATCAGAAACATTGTCAAAACGTTCTTTTAGTTGACCAATATGCTCTCTTGCTCTAGATACCTGATTTTCTGCTTGATGTATTGGCATTTCAACACAGAGTGTAGGGAAACCAGTAGATGCACATAGCGTTGAAGTTACAGCAGAATCAATACCTCCTGAAACACCAACAACAAACCCTTTTATGTTTCCTTTTTCTACATATTCTTTTAACCAACTGATAATGTGTTTTGAAACTTTTTCGGCTTTCATTGACAAACTATTTTAGTACTTTTATCGTTTTATATTTCTACATTGCAAGATACGAAGTTTATGAGATTTTTTATACTAGTTTTTTTAATTTTATTCAGCTTTCTTTCCTGTAAACATAGTGATAAAGAGATTGTTGATACCTCAACGATTGAGGTAGATTTTTCTACACATCGGTACGAGGTGGATTTTTACAACACAACGAAAGAAAATTTACCAGATTTAAAAAATAAATACCCTTACTTTTTTCCAAAAGCATTTACAGACAGTCTGGCAATTTCCAAAATTAACAATAAGGATGAACAGGAGCTGTTCAAAGAAACACAGAAACAATATCCAACTGTTTCAGAATTTCAAACAGAACTTACCTCTCTTTTTAAACACATTACATTTTATAATCCAACTTTTAAATCTCCAGATCTTGTTACGTTTATTTCAAATATAGATTATAACAATAGAGTGATATATGCAGACAGTTTATTGTTGGTCTCTTTGGATGCCTATTTAGGAAGTGATCATAATTTTTATGCTGATTTCCCGATGTATATCAAACAAACGAATACAAAAGAACATCTTATTGTTGATGTTGCTGATGCTATTATAGAACAACAAGTGCCCCAGTCTTTGGAGAGAAGTTTTATAGGTCAGATGATACATGAAGGAAAGAAAATGTACCTATTAGATAGATATCTTCCGACTATTCCTGATACTCTGAAAATTGGATATACAAAGAGTAAATTTCAATGGGCTACTGAAAATGAAGAAAATATTTGGATGTATTTTATAGAAAAAAAAATATTGTTTAGTACCGATACAAAACTGAAAAAAAGATTTTTAGAAAATGCTCCTTTTTCTAAGTTTTACTTACACCACGATCGTCAATCTCCTGGAAGAATTGGTGTTTGGGTAGGATGGCAAATTGTAAAATCTTTTATGCAAAATAATGATGTATCTTTGCAAAAATTATTAACCATAGCTACTGAAGATGTATTCAATAAATCTAGCTATAAGCCCAAACAATAATGTCAATAAAACATAGATCACACGTCAAATTTGAAATTAGTTTAGATGAAAACAGAGTGCCTGAGGAAATTTCTTGGACAGCCAAAGATGGGGGAATTGAGAATGAAGCTTCCAAAGCGATTATGATTTCTGTATGGGATCATAAGCAAAAAGATACTTTACGTATGGATTTATGGACCAAAGACATGCCTGTAGATCAAATGAAGCAATTTTACCATCAAACATTGGTTTCTATGTCAGATGCCTTTGAGCGTGCTACTGGTGACGATAAAATGAGTGCTACTATGCGTGATTTTTGTGATTATTTTGCAGAAAAGCTCGAATTAAAATAACCTATTATTTGAGAAAGGGTTTTTTAAAACTAGTTTAGAATTTATTTACAAGCCCTTTATCTTATTAATAATGTATTTGTAGTCGTCAGGGTTATTTACAAAATCTCTTCCCGAAACATCTATAACAATAGAATTTAGACTTTTGTCTGTGTCAATAAAGTTTCGGTAGCCAAGGTGTATTTTATTTAAATAATTGGGGCTTATGCTTTGTTCATAGTCTCTCCCTCTTTTCTTTATATTTTGTAATAATCGGTCAGTATTCTGATACAGATAAATATATAAATTAGGTTTTGTAATTTCCTTATACATAATGTCAAACATTTTTCTGTATAAAATGTATTCTTCTTTCTGGAGGGTTACTTGTGCAAATATTAAAGATTTGAAGATATAATAATCGGAAACAATAAAGTTTTTAAATAAGTCAAATTGCGCTAGATCGTCTGATAACTGTTGGTGTCTATCTGCCAAAAAACTCATCTCCAAAGGGAATGCATAACGCTCCTTGTCTTCATAAAATTTCGGTAAAAAAGGATTGTCGGCAAATCGTTCTAATATTGTTTTTGCATTGAACTCATCTGAAATCATTTTCGTCAAAGAGGTTTTCCCTGAACCAATGTTTCCCTCGATTGCGATATAATTATATTTTTCAGACAGAGGTATAGGTCTTTGTAATTTTTCTTCAACCATTGAAATCTCTGAAGGGTCTTCGCAATTTTGTGAGCAAATAGAAAGTTGCATCTTTCTTATTGGATGAATTTCATTGGGTGCAATCTCAGCCAAGGGGATCATTACAAATTTACGATCCAACATTTTTGGATGAGGAACTGTTAATAATTTAGAAAAGATTACTTCCTCATCAAATAATAAGATATCAATATCGATTTTTCTATTCTGGTATCCCTTCTTAGAAGAGCGAAGTCTTCCCAATTCACGCTCTATCTCCAATAATGAGTCCAATAAGGTTTCAGGTTGATGGTAGGTAGAAACTTTGATGCAAATATTCAAGAAATTTTCTCCCTCAAAACCCCATGATGGAGTCTGGTAAACGGAGGAAATTTTTTGAATTCCACCAACTTTGTCATCGATTAGATCAACAGCTTTTTGAAGATTTTCAAGTTTATTTCCTTGATTGGTTCCTAACGATAAGTATGTGATGCGTTGTATTTTCATAATAACGATTACAAAGAAAATAAAAGCAAATTATAAATAGGCTATAAATAAAAAAAATCGCCAAAAAAATTGGCGATTTTATCTATTCACAAGAAAAAAATTAGTCTTCTTTTCTTGGTTCTCTTGGTTTTCTATCGTCACGTCTACGATTGTCTCTCCCTCTGTTGTCACGTCCACCAGAGCGTTTGTCATCTCTTGGAGGTCTTGCTACATAGCCTTCAGGTTTTGGTAACAAGGCTTTTCTAGAAACTTTTTCTTTACGTGTTCTTGGGTCTAAACCAAAGTACTTCACCTCAAAAATGTCTCCCATATTTACGACGTCAGAAACGTTTTCTGTACGTTCCCAAGCCAATTCGCTTACATGAAGTAATACTTCGTTTCCTGGGGCATCAGTATATTCTACAACAGCACCAAAGTCTAACATTTTAATCACTTTTACCTGGTAGGTATTTCCAACTGTAGGCTTGAATAACATCGATTCTATACGTGCAATTACAGCTTCTATTCCAGCAGGATTTGTTCCTAAAATTTCGATAATTCCTTCTTCAGTTACAGCATCTTCAGTAATGACTATAGTAGTCTCTGTTTCTTTCTGTAATTCCTGAATATGTTTACCTCCTGGTCCAATAAATGCCCCAATATATTCATTAGGAATTCTTCTATTGATCATTTTAGGAGCATGTGCTTTTACTTCTTCGTTAGGAGTAGTAATTGTATCCGTTAGTTTTTCTAAAATATGTAAACGACCATCTCTTGCTTGTTTTAGTGCATTGACTAAAATTTCGTAGCTCAATCCTTTTACTTTGATGTCCATTTGACATGCGGTAATTCCTTCAGATGTACCTGTTACTTTAAAGTCCATATCACCTAAATGATCTTCGTCTCCTAAAATATCAGATAAAACAGCATAACGATCTCCGTCAGAAATTAATCCCATCGCAATACCAGAAACAGGTCTGGTCATTTGCACACCTGCATCCATTAATGCCATTGTACCAGCACAAACTGTTGCCATAGAAGAAGAACCATTAGATTCTAATACCTCAGATACAACTCTTACAGTATAAGGACAGTCTGCAGGAATCATTCCTTTTAAACCACGTTGCGCTAAGTTACCATGACCAACTTCTCTACGAGAGGTTCCTCTTAAGGGTCTTGCTTCTCCGGTACAAAAAGGAGGGAAGTTATAATGCAGATAGAAATTTTCTTCACCTTCGTATGATGGCATGTCTATTTTATTTGCATCTCTTGAGGTTCCCAAAGTTACGGTGGCCAAAGCTTGTGTTTCTCCACGAGTAAAAATTGAAGATCCATGAACTGATGGTAAGTAGTCTACTTCACACCAAATAGGTCTGATGTCTGTTGTTTTACGACCGTCCAAACGTATCCCCTCAGAAAGAGTCAATTCACGGACAGCATTTTTTTGAGATTTATTAAAATATTTCCCAATTAACTCTCCATATTCCTCGATTTCTTCTTCCGTTAAAGAGGCGTTTAATTCTTCTTTTACTTCTGAGAAAGCAGCACTACGCTCTGCTTTAGAAGTTCCTTTTTTTGCAATTTCATAACATTTATCGTAGGCAAAATCATTTACTCTTTTAGCAAATTCTTCATCTTCTCTCTCTCCTTCATAGGTTCTAGTTTCTTTTTTACCGAAAGCTTCAGCTAAAGCAACTTGTGCAGCACATTGAACTTTAATTGCTTCATGGGCAAACTTAATTGCATCTGCCATCTCTTCTTCAGAAATTTCATCCATTTCACCTTCAACCATCATTACAGAATCTGCAGAAGCTCCAATCATCATATCTATATCAGATGCAGCTAATTGTGTTCTGTTTGGGTTGATTACAAATTCTCCATCAACTCTTGCAACACGTGCTTCCGAAATAGGGCATTCAAAAGGAAAGTCACTTAACTGAATCGCTGCTGATGCTGCCAAACCTGCCAAAGCATCTGGCATTACGTCTTCGTCATGAGACATTAACTGAATCATTACTTGTACTTCTGAATGATAATCTTTTGGAAATAATGGGCGTAAAACTCGGTCTACAAGACGCATCGTTAATACCTCTCCATCACTTGGTCTTGCTTCTCTTTTAAAGAAACCTCCTGGGTATCTTCCTGCAGCAGCAAATTTTTCTCTATAATCTACAGTTAATGGTAAAAAATCTACAGGGCTTTGTTTGTAGTTAGATACAACTGTACATAACAACATCGCTTTTCCCATTTGAACAACAACTGAACCGTGCGCTTGTTTCGCTAACTTACCGGTTTCTAGTGAGATGGTTCTTCCATCTCCGAGGTCTATCACCTCTCTAAATACTTTTGGAATCATAAAATCTTAATTATAATTTTTAATTACTTTTTGTTGTTGTGTTGTTGTTTGTTGTTGCAATGGAAATTCAAAAATGCTGTTACTATCTTTGATTTTTTATGGGGTTTCTGTTTGTTAGTCAGAATTTTTTTAAAATAAAAAAGAGGCACGTTTATAGAGCCTCTTTTGTTAGAATTATTTTCTAATTCCTAATTCTTTAATAATTGCACGATATCTATTGATTTCTGTTTTCTTAAGATAATCTAATAAACTTTTACGTTTACCCACTAACATTACTAACGAACGCTCCGTGTTAAAATCTTTACGATTTTTTTTAAGATGTTCAGTTAAGTGATTAATTCTGTGAGTGAATAATGCAATTTGACCTTCTGAAGAACCCGTATCAGTTTTCCCTTTACCGTGTTTTTCGAAGATGCTTTCTTTTACTTCTTTAGTTAAATACATTCCAATATTATTTAAATGATTTTTATGTATATCAATGATGTTTTCATTGAAGCTGCAAATATAAGGTTATTTTTTTAAAAAAAAAGTTTACAAAGCTGCTCTTTTAAAGGTTTTTGTTTAAAAAAACAAAAGAGAATAATTGTCTATTTAATATTTAAGCTCTTATCGGTGTGTTTTGTATTAAATCTAGGTATAAGTTTACCTGTTTTTTAAGATTTTTACGTTCGTAAATAGCATCTAAAAAACCATGTTCTAAAACAAATTCTGATTTTTGAAAACCTTCAGGCAAGTCTTTACCTGTTGTATCTTTTACAACTCTTGGCCCAGCAAAAGCAATTAGTGCATTAGGTTCAGCAATATTAATGTCACCTAACATTGCGTATGAGGCAGTAGTTCCTCCCGTTGTTGGGTCTGTACATAATGAAATATAAGGCAATTTAACTTCTGCTAATTGTGCTAATTTCGATGATGTTTTTACGAGTTGCATTAACGAAAGGGATGCTTCCATCATTCGTGCTCCACCAGATTTTGAAATCATTAAAAAAGGAAGTTTATGTTTGATTGCATAATCGATCGCTCTTGCTATTTTTTCTCCAACTACAGATCCCATGGATCCTCCAATAAAAGCAAAATCCATCGCAGCGATTACAATTTCTTTTCCTTGAGACAATCCAACAGCAGTTCGAATGGCATCGTTTAGTTTCGTTTTTTTCTGAACTGCTTCCAAACGATCTGGATATTTTTTAGTGTCTTCGAATTTTAGAGGGTCTTTAGAAGTTAGAGTTTCATTTAATTCTGTGAACGTATTATCGTCAAAAAATAATTCGAAATATTCTTTACTTCCTATTCTAACATGGTAGCCGTCCTCTGGACTTACATATAGATTCTTTTTTAATTCTTCGGTATCTATAATTTTTCCACTAGGAGTTTTATACCACAAACCTTTGGGAGTGTCTTTTTTATCTTCTGTAGAGGTTTGTATTCCTTTGTCTGTTCTTTTAAACCAAGCCATATTTCTTGTAATATTTTAGATTGCCTTTAGATCTATAAATTAAAAATAGCATTTGCTCTACAAATGTAATTTTTTTTTGTTAAAAGTAACTTTTTTGATCCTTAAAGTCATAAAAAAAAAGCACTTTGATAAAACAAAGTGCTTTTTTTTAATAAAGAGTTATTATAAAGTATCGATGTTGTTTAAATCTGCAAAGGCTTGTTTCAAACGTTCTTTAAAAGTAAGCTCTCCCTCACGTAACCATTTTCTAGGGTCGTAGTACTTTTTGTTTGGTTGTTCAGCTCCCTCAGGATTTCCGATTTGAGTTGCTAAATAATCTGCTTTGCCTTGCATATAATCTCTTATTCCTTCAGTAAAAGCAAACTGTAAATCAGTGTCGATATTCATTTTAACCACACCGTATCCGATAGCTTCTCTTATTTCTTCAACAGAAGAACCAGAACCACCGTGAAAAACAAAATCAATATGGTTTTCCTCTACACCATATTTTTTTGTAATGTATTCTTGAGAATTTTTTAAGATTTTTGGAGTCAATTTTACATTTCCTGGTTTGTACACACCATGAACATTTCCAAAAGCAGCAGCAATTGTAAACTGAGGTGATACTTTTAATAATTCCTCATAAGCATAGGCTACCTCTTCGGGTTGAGTGTATAGTTTAGAAACATCAACATCTGAGTTGTCAACACCATCTTCTTCACCACCTGTAATCCCTAATTCAATTTCTAGCGTCATCCCAATTTTACTCATTCTTGCTAAATAAGTTTTACAAATTTCGATGTTTTCTTCTAAGGATTCTTCAGATAAATCAATCATGTGAGAACTGTATAAAGATTTCCCTGTTTCCTCAAAGTGTTTTTCACTAGCATCTAACAATCCATCAATCCAAGGGAGTAGTTTTTTTGCAGCATGATCTGTATGTAAAATAACAGGTACTCCGTAGGCAACTGATAATTCGTGGATGTGTTTTGCTCCTGCAACAGCACCTGCAATGGCAGCTTTTTCGCTGTCATTTGACAATCCTTTTCCTGCATTAAATTGCGCACCACCATTAGAAAATTGAATAATTACCGGAGCATTTAAATCTCTTGCAGTTTCTAAAACACCATTGATTGTGTTAGATCCAACAACATTTACTGCGGGTAAAGCAAATCCTTTCTCTTTGGCAAGGTTAAAAATTTCTTGAACTTCTTTTCCAGTGGCTACACCTGGCTTAATGTTATGACTCATGTTTTTTTATTTAATCATTTATGATGTTCCAAAAGTAGTAAAAATAGGAATGAAGCAATCTATAAAATAACGAAAACGTTATAGGATTTATTTGTCTTTAGAAAGGGTAGTTAATTCCGATGTTGTAAACGGCATTTGAGAAATTATAATTTTTAAACCATTTGCCTTCTGTTAAATAAGGTTCGTATGTTTTGAAACCAATATCAAAACGAAGAATTAAAAAACTAAAGTCTAATCTAGTTCCAAAACCAGAGCCAATAGCCATCTCTTTAAGTGAAGAAAGTCCTCTAAATTTTGCATTTTCATCTACGAAATCGGAGCCGGTAATGTCCCATATATTTCCAGCATCTATAAATAAGGCTCCTTTTAATTTATTAAAGACGGGAAATCTGTATTCTGCACTTGAAAGAAATTTAAAACTTCCGACATTAAATTCTAACCCAGTATTCCTGCTTCCAGGGCCTAGCTCATAGGTTTGCCAAGCTCTGATATCATTAGATCCACCAGCAAAATAACTTTTTGTAAAAGGAATGTCTGAATTGTTGTAGGGAATAATTGCACCTAAAAATGTCTTAAATCCGAAAACAGAATTGCTTCCTACATCCCAAAACTTTTTGTATTCGGTATCAATTTTAAAATATTGAGCGATTGGAGTATTTTCCAGGGTTTTTTTTCCATTATCATTGGAGCTTTTTGATAGCAATCCAAAAATATTACCCGCATTGGCAATTCTTGCTTTAAAGAAAGAAAAATTGTTATCACTAAATTTTGTTTGGCTATTGTGAGTGTAGGAGAAAGCAAGTACAGGGATTAAAAAATTTGAAGTTACGATATTGTATCTGTTTAAGATGTTCAAGGCAGTGTTGTATTCTTCGGGGTTAGTCGTTTCGAAAGCACTGTTATTAGAAACTTTTCTCATAAAATCGACTGCTTCAGATACTTGATCTTCTGTATTGTTTGAAAGCGGATAATTAGGGTTCGTTGAAATGGTATTGACGCGATCATAAATTTCAGCAACAGCATTTAAATTTGAAAATTCAGAACTATAGATATTAAAATAACTATTGATGTTTAAGTTTCGAATGTATTGGGTGTTAAAAATTTCTAATTGAATTGTTTTCTTCGGGGTAGATTGCCATTTATAATCTGATAGAAATGTAAATGCTTGCCTATCCAGTCCTATGTTTTTTTGAAGACTAGACCCAATAGAAAACAAGGTTCTTGGAGACATTTTTTTTGGAACTAACTTATGAAGACCAAATGGAGCAATTAGTCGAGGGATTTCTAAAGAGGCATCTGCCCCAACTTCCCAACCAGGACCGTTATTAGAATTGAAGTAGGAGCCTAAAAAAGAAATTTTCAATAGTTCAGCACCCCTAAACGCATTTCTGTCTGTGATTGAAAACTTAGCTGATGAACCGATATCCCTGATGTTAGAATGTGTTATTTCTGTTTCTAAACCTACAGTGTATTTTTCAATAGGTGTCAGAAAAACATCCATTTTTAGTTCATTATCTGTTCCTAGAATTGGACTGAATTTTATGTTCGTAGATTTAAAATTTTTAAGAGATTTGAGATGATTTCTTGTTAAGTTTCTCAGTGTGTCACTATAGATGTCATTTGGTTTTAAAAAAATAGATCTTGATAAATATTTTGGATTGTATTTGATTTTGTCATGAGCAAAAAAACGAATGCCTTTGAAGTCTAAAGAATCTAATAGTGGGGCTCCTTTTCTTGTAAAAGAGTAATCTGTCATCACATTTACCTCAGAAATTTTTTGAATTTTAAACGGGTTTTTTATATAATTTCCTTGTTCTTTTGTTAGCTTGCTTCCGGAGATTAAAAAATCTACATTGGTTTTGTAATCTGCCCTAGATGAATCTAGGTAAAAACCTAATTCAGATTCGCTAAACTGGTAAATACCGTTGTTTCTAAATAATTTTAAGACTCTACTGGCTTCTTTTCTGAATGTTTGGTCATTGTATTGACTTCCAGGTTTTAGTAATGAAGTGGTTTTCGCATTTTTGTAAATAGAATCTAGAACAGGAGACTCTATTTTAAAGTTTATGGTGTCTAAAAGCGTTGGCTTTCCTCTATTTATATGGTATTCTACAATTGCTTTTTTATTTTTGGATAAGTTTAATACCGTATCAATCGTAACTTTAAAATATCCCTGAGTTTTAAAGTAAGCAAGTAAGTTGTCTGAAGTTTTTTTTATTTTGTTTCTATTGATAATTTCAGGGCCTTGGTAGTTTAAAAACCAATTGTTTAACTTGATGAAAGAATTTGCATAAC
>Ga0206677_10001355_pt1 | contig 22715 bp, 21 predicted proteins | sample M130m12015metaG_FD_155475 | JGI IMG/M metagenome (GOLD analysis project Ga0206677, IMG submission 155475) | Ammonia-oxidizing marine archaeal communities from Monterey Bay, California, United States - M1 30m 12015 | ecosystem: Environmental > Aquatic > Marine > Intertidal zone | place: USA...
ATTCCATTTAATGATAGTTGGAAAAATAAACTGACTAATGCTCATTTACTAAAAAGTCGTGATTTTATTTTTCTGGATCATGAATTTGGAAAATATATTGGCGAAAAGATCAATGAATTTATATCAGAGAATAATATTGATAAAAAAAAAATAGACTTAGTAAGTTCGCATGGACATACTATTTTTCATGAGCCTCAAAATGGATTTACTTATCAAATTGGAAATGGAAATCAAATTTGTGGGACGACAAGAATTAAAACAGTTTCTGATTTCAGAACACTCAACGTCGCTTTTGGAGGTCAGGGAGCTCCACTTGTGCCAGTTGGGGATCAATTATTATTTGGCAACTATGATGCTTGCTTAAACTTAGGAGGTATTGCAAATATTTCATATTCCAAAAAAGAAAAAACAATAGCTGGTGATATCAATTTTGCTAATATGTATTCTAATTATTTAGCTGAAAAAATTAATCTCCCCTATGATGAAAATGGAGAAATAGCTAAAAATGGTAAAATAAATAAGGAATTGTTAATCCAATTAAATGATTTGAATTTTTACAAGAAAACTTTTCCAAAATCCTTATCAATTGAAGACTTTGAAAATTGGTACAAGCCTATTTTAGATAAAAATAATTGCTCTGTTTACGATAAACTACATACTTGTGGAATACACTTGGCTAAAACTGTCAAAGAAATATTAAAAAAAGATGAAAAATTATTAATTACTGGAGGTGGTACCTACAATGAATTTTGGATAAAACAATTTAAAGATTTAAAAATAGATTTAGTAATTCCAAACACCACTTTAATTGAATTCAAAGAAGCTCTTATTTTTGCATTTCTTGGCGTTTTGAAGATTCGAAATGAAATTAACAGTTTAGCCTCTGTAACCGGATCTTCTAAAAATTTAAAGACTGGTATAATTCATACTCCTTGAAAAAATTATAAAAAAAGGATTCTAGTAAACTTAAAAATACCTAATTTCTTTTTTACATTTGACATCATAAAAATTGATTTGAAAGATTTACTACAAAAATTTGAAGATAAAACTCCTGAAATAGTATTTCAATGGCAAGACTCAGAAACTGATGCCAAAGGATGGGTAGTTATAAACTCCCTTAGAGGAGGAGCTGCTGGTGGAGGTACAAGAATGAGAGTTGGATTAGACCAACATGAAGTAACATCTTTAGCCAAGACAATGGAAGTTAAATTCACTGTTTCTGGACCGGCTATTGGTGGTGCAAAATCTGGAATTAATTTTGACCCTAAAGACCCTAGAAAAAAAGAAGTATTAAAAAGATGGTATAAAGCGGTTACTCCACTATTAAAACATTACTATGGTACTGGAGGTGATCTAAATGTAGATGAAATCCATGAAGTTATTCCTATAACTGAAGATTGTGGTGTCTGGCATCCACAAGAAGGAGTTTTTAATGGGCATTTTCAACCAAGAGAATCTCAAAAAATAAACAGAATTGGACAACTTAGACAAGGTGTATTAAAAGCAATAGAAAACAAAGAATATTCCCCAGATGTAAATAGTAAATTTGTAGTAGCGGATATGATAACTGGATATGGTGTTGCTGAATCAGTAAAACATTATTACAATATTTATGGTGGTGAACTTAAAGGTAAAAATGTAGTAGTTCAAGGCTGGGGTAATGTAGGTTCTGCTGCAGCATATTATATAGCTCAAGAGGGGGCGAAAATAGTTGGCATTATAGATAAAGACGGTGGTTTAATTAATGAAGATGGATTTTCCTTTGATGAAATAAAAAAACTTTTTTTAACCAAAAAAGGGAATACGCTTTATCATAAGAAGATGATGTCTTTCGAAGAAATAAACAATCAAATTTGGGATTTAAAATCCGAAATATTTTTGCCTTGCGCTGCTTCAAGATTGATTAGTCATAGTCAAGTAGAAAGAATGATTAATTCAGGTATTGAAATAATTGCACCTGGAGCTAATGTACCCTTTGCAGATAAAGAAATATTTTTTGGTCCTATTTCTGATTTTACTGATCAAAGTATCAGTTTAATTCCTGACTTTATTTCCAACTGCGGTATGGCTAGAGTATTTGCATATTTAATGAGTAACGACCTTTCTAATTTGGATGATAAGGAGATTTTCAAAGATACTTCTCAAACAATTAAATCTGCTCTTGAAAAAATTTATTACCAAAATCCAGCTAAAACACAAATTTCAAAAACTGCATTTGAAATTGCTTTAAAACAATTAGTTTAATTTTATAAAATGGAATTAGCAATAATTATAGTTTTTATTTTAGGTTACCTCTTTATAACATTAGAGCACACCATAAAAATCGACAAACTTGTACCAGCTTTATTAATGATGTCTATTTCTTGGGCGCTTATAGCCTTTGGTTTAGAAAACTTTACTGAATGGTTTGATTCTAGCAACCATAAACTAGTAGATGGATTTAAAAATTTACCTCACCACAGTGAAAACCATGGAGGATCTAAAACAAGCTGGTTTGAAAATTCATTATTACACCACTTTGGAAAAACTTGCGAAATATTAATTTTTCTTATTGGAGCAATGACTATTGTTGAAATAATCGATCATTTTAATGGATTTGCAACCATAAAAGGTTTCATTAGAACTAAAAAGAAAAGCATTCTACTATGGATAATGTGCATATTAGCATTTATTTTATCTGCAATAATTGATAATTTAACAGCGACAATAGTACTCATAACCATACTTAGAAAACTCATTAAAGAAAGTAAAGATAGATTGTGGTTTGCAGGTCTAATAATTATAGCTGCTAATGCAGGTGGTGCATGGTCACCAATTGGTGATGTCACAACTACAATGCTTTGGATGGGTAAAAAGGTATCTACTTTTGAACTTATTAAATTATTAATTCTACCTTCCTTCTTATGTATGATCGTCCCAACCACTATTGCCAGTTTTTTAAAACCATTCAAAGGGGAGTTTACCCCTCCAGATGAAGACTCAAAAGAAGTCAAACACGGTTCTACAATGTTATATTTAGGACTACTAGCCATAGTTTTTGTGCCAATTTTTAAAACAGTCACCCATTTACCTCCTTACGTTGGGATGATGTTATCCTTAGCTGTTGTTTCTCTTGTTGCTGAAATTTTGAGTGCCAGACAATTCAGTCTTAACCAACTATCCACATCAAAGAATGATGAAATTTCTGGTCATTCTTCAAGTCCAATTTTTAGAGCATTGTCAAAAATAGAAATGCCCTCAATACTGTTTTTTTTAGGAATATTAATGACTGTTGCTGCCTTAGAGTCGCTTGGTATAGTTTTTAATTTAGGTAACAGCGTTCAAAAAGCAATTCCAATAAATATTTTTGTAATACTTCTTGGAGCTGGATCTGCAATAATTGATAATGTTCCTTTAGTAGCTGCTAGCATGGGTATGTTCGACTTAGAGTTAGACAATCCAGTTTGGCATTTTATTGCCTACTCTGCGGGTACTGGCGGGAGTATGCTTATCATTGGCTCGGCTGCAGGAGTTGTTGCAATGGGAATGGAAAAAATATCGTTTTTCTGGTATTTTAAAAATATAGCATGGCTTGCTACATTAGGGTACTTAACGGGTGCTTGTTCATTTCTATTATTTCAAAGTATATAATTGCTTTTAAAAAGGGTTATTTTCACATAAAAATTATTTAAAAATGAGTTTGAATTTTTCATCAATGTTATTCAATATACAAGAAAATACTTCTAACATTTTAGAAGGAAGTGCATCAGTAATAGAAACTGAGCAAATATCTATGTGGCAACTAATATGGGGTTATGATTCTATTAGTGGAGAATATAGCTTGACAAGTTTAATTGTAATGTCTCTACTTTTTATATTCTCATTTACGGCAATTTATGTATTTATCGAAAGGTTTATGACCATTCAAAAGGCACTAAAAGGAAAAAAAGATTTCATGCAAAAAATAAATGATTTTGTTTTATCTGGAGATTTAAACGGTGCCAAAGAACACTGTAAGTCTAGTAATAATCCTATTGCAAGAATGATCGAAAAAGGTTTACAAAGAGTTGGAAAACCAATGAAAGACATTACTACTTCCATTGAAAATATTGGAAAACTAGAAATAAGTAAACTAGAAAGAAGACTTTCTATGTTAGCTACAATTTCAGGAGTTGCCCCAATGCTTGGTTTTTTAGGTACTGTTCTTGGGATGGTTAAAGTATTTCAAAACATGTCCAAAGAAAAAACTTTTGAAATAGCGAGTCTATCAGGAGGTATTATGGAAGCTATGATAACAACAGTTGGGGGATTAATTGTGGGAATAATTGCCTATGTAGCTTATAATTATCTCGTAAGCAAGGTAGATAAAGTCATTCATAATATGGAAGGTGCCTCAATAGAATTTATCGATATTTTAGAAGCTCCAGGAAAATAAATATGAAGTTTCGATCTGAAAATAAGATTAAAATTGAAGGCGGAATGTCGTCTATGACAGACTTGGTATTTCTTTTACTTATATTTTTCATTGTTATTTCTACCATGATAAGTGCTGGTGTAAATATTGATGTCCCTAAAAAAGGCGGTGCTAAATCTAATAGTGAAATCTTAAAAGTGAATATCAACGATAAGAATGAATATTTTATAAATGATAATAAAAATCCTATTTCTAGTAAGGGTATTAAAAAAGCAATTTTGACTAATTTGGGTCGAGATAGTATTATCTCACTGTACGGTAGTGATGAAAGTTCTTGGGAAGCTTCAGTTTATGTAATTGATATCGCCAAACAAAATGAGATTAAGATTTCTTTAAACGGTGCAAAATAATGAGAGCTGGCAATAAAATAAAACTTGAGGGGGGAATGTCTTCAATGACAGATTTGGTATTTCTTCTTCTAATATTTTTTATCATAATTTCTACAATGGTAAATACTTCTCACGAAATAAAACTACCAGAGGGAAGTGGAGACCCTTCACTAACATCACCGGTAAAAGTTTATGTAGATGCAAACAATAATTTTTTCTTAAACAGCAATCCAAAATCAATCCCAATTAACTCCATTGGAGTTGCAATAAAGAAAGAAATTGGAGAAAATAAAGCAATAGAATTGCTTGCTGATAAGGATGCACACAGAGCCTCAGCATATGAAATTATCAGAATCGCTAAACAGAACTCTTTGAAAGTTGTAATAAAAACAAAAGGAAGTAAATAATTGGAATTATTACAAAAAAAAAATAACCGAACAGGAATAATAGTAAGTGTATCAATACACCTATTTTTATTATTATTAATTTTTTTTAGTCGCGGATGTATGGAAATCCAAAACCCTCCACAATTTACCTTAGAGGAAGTGATTACAATAGATTTTAGTGACGCTGGTGGTGGATCTCCAGGAAGTTCAGTACCAACACCAACAGAACTAACCCCAGAAACAAAATCAGAAAAGGAAGTGACACAGCAAGAATCACCAGTTACTGTAAATTCAAGTAATTCTAAAACCAGTAATAAAGAACCTGAGGCAGCAAAAGAAGTAGAAGAAGAAAAAGAGCCTTCACCAAAAAATGATTTTAGCAATTTATTTGGTAAGGGAAGTGGAGATAGTAAAAGTGGTAATGGAGATGGAGAAGGAACTGGAATTGGCACCGGCAAAGGACCTAATACAGGAGGGGGAATTGGTGATGGTAAAGGAAGACAAGTTATGGGAAATCCAGAGTTATCTAATCCAAAAAATTGGGTGGGTTTTGTAATGGTCCAGTTTGTAATAGATCCAGATGGTAACGTATTAGACACAAAAGTACTTTATCCACATAATAAAACGTCTGTTACATTAACCAGTTTGGAACAGAAATATATTGAAAATGACTGTAAATCTAAATTTAAATTTACTCCTTCAGCTTCTGGAATTAGTAAAGAAAGGCTGGTGAAAAGAATTCAATACATTGAAAAATAACAACTCTTATAAAGAAATTGTAGAATTCCTTTATAATCAATATCCAGTTTATCAAAAACAGGGTAAAAAAGCCTATAAACCAGATCTAAACAATATTAAAAAAATTTGTGAAATTCTTGGGAACCCTCAAGAATCTATTAAAACCATACATGTTGCTGGAACTAACGGAAAAGGTTCTGTTTGTAATATAATTTATAATATTTATAAAAAAAATGGTTTTAAAGTAGGAATTTTCAGCTCCCCACACTTATATGATTTTAGAGAACGTATCGTTATTAACGATGAATGGATATCAAAAAAATATATAACAGATTTTTACAAAAGTAATTTTGAATTATTTGAAAAAATAAAACCTTCTTTTTTTGAATGGACTACTGCTCTAGCTTTCAACTATTTTAAAGATAATAACACAAAAATAAACATCATAGAAACAGGGCTTGGAGGAAGATTAGATTCTACCAATATCATTACACCAGAATTATCTATTATCACAACAATAGGACTCGATCATCAGAATATTTTAGGGAATTCTTTAGAAAAAATAGCAAAAGAAAAAGCTGGTATTATTAAAAATAACATCCCCACATTAGTTGGGCCTGAGATCGCGAAACTTGAAATATTAACCAATATATGTAAAGAAAAAAATGCCAAATTATTTAAAGTTGATCATGCGGAAAATAAAATAATATCAAAACTTCCGAACTACCAACTAAATAATTGGAAGACAGCAAAAAAAGCTGTTAATATTTTAAATCCTGAAATCTTTTTGAAAGAAGATCCGCTGGATTATATTACCCTAAAAGGAAGATGGCAAATTGTAGAAAAAAAACCAAAAATTATTTTAGATATTGGTCACAACAAAGAAGGAATAAAGGAAATAAAAAAGCAGTTAAGATTAGAAGAATATAATAGCCTGCATCTCGTGCTAGGGTTTTCAAACGATAAAAACTTAGATGAAATCTTAAAGAACTTACCAGAAGCAAAACATATTTACTTAACAAAATCAAAGAATGAACGAGCATTAGATCCTGAGATATTAAAAACTAAATTGAATAAAAAAACCAGTCTTGTATTTCAAGATTTTAGAGCAGCTTTTTTAAAAATAAAAGGTATGGCTAATGAAGATGACTTAATTTTAGTAACAGGTAGTGCCTTTTTAGTTAGTGATATTTTAAAGGAATTTTATTAGATAAGTTACAGAAGAATAAAAAAAACAATATATTTGCAATCCTAATTTTAGGGCGATTAGCTCAGTTGGTTCAGAGCACCTCGTTTACACCGAGGGGGTCGGGGGTTCGAATCCCTCATCGCCCACAAAGCCTCAACAGAGGCTTTTTTCTTTTCAGGGCAATTAGCTCAGTTGGTTTAGAGCGCTTGCTTGACAGGCAAGAGGTCACCGGTTCGAATCCAGTATTGCCCACAAAGTTGTTAAACACTATTTTTAAAAGATTTTTCAAACATCTCCGAAATTTAATACTCTCACAAAACACTCAATTTTCTTTAATTTGGACAGTATTTTGACCATTCTGCACATTTTAAATTAATATAGAAACTTAGAGGAATTGTAAACAAACAACTTTTAATACTTTAATATTTAAAATATAACAATACAAAACTCTCTTGTTATTGAATATAAATTTTAAAGCAATAAAATATATCCTTTTTTTATCTAAAATATATATGGAATATTTAAATATAGGGTAATATTTTAACTCTTTTTTAAGCTTAAATAGGTTTTATCTTTTATAGATTATATTCATATGTTTGTTTTATGAAAAAAATAATACTTTTTAGCTTAACAACCCTACTGCTAAATTGCTGTAGCTCAGAAAAAATAATTTCTATTAAAAACCCTATAAATAACTGGGACATTAATTATATCAAAAGCAAATCGGAACTTGATAATAAAATAACTTTTATAAACAAATATGATTGCCAAAACGAATCTAATAGTTATAATTTATCAAAAAACGAACCCTTAATAGCTGATAAGAATGAATTAATTATTGTAGAAGATAATTTTAAATTAAACACAAAGTCTTTAGAAGATGTAAGTAATAAAAGCTATTTAGAAAATAGTGCGAAAGGATTTTTAAAACACGACAATGAGCCTAATTATAAAAACACAATTGGAGCGAGATTAAGTCAAAATAATGATGGTCACATAATAAAAAAAGAAAATACTGGAACGATAATTAATGATAAAAATATTAATATCACTAACGACAAAAAAGATGAGAAGAAAAGGAAACTATCTAAAAAAGCTAAAATCATAATTATTATATCATCTATAATTTTAGCAGCTCTAACAATAATTATTATAGTAGTATCCTCTATGAGCTTTGGTTTAAGTGTTGGTGGTTTTGGATAGATTCTAAATAATTTATTATATCCTTCTACTATTCGAAATAAGAAGCTTTATCAGTTCTATATTAAATGTTAGCATTTATAATTAGTTATCTTTAAAGACACACTTATCTTGGAATATGAAAACAAAATCAGAAATTGTAGAAAATTGGTTGGTGAGATATACCGGTTTAGAGCTTGAAAGTTTTGGGGAGTATATACTTTTAACCAACTTCGATAAATATGTTAAAATTTTTGCTGAAAAGTTAGGCTGTAAATTTCAAGGGGAAGATAAAAATATGTCTTCTGCTACTTCTAAAAATATAACCATCATAAATTTTGGAATGGGAAGCCCGAATGCTGCAACCATTATGGATTTACTTTCTGCGATAAGTCCTAAGGCTGTTCTTTTTCTGGGGAAATGTGGTGGACTAAAAAAGAGAATAGATATTGGTGACTTTGTACTACCTATTGGAGCTATAAGAGGCGACGGTACTTCAAATGACTACTTTCCACCAGAAGTTCCAGCAATGCCTTCATTTTCACTTCAAAAAGCGATTTCTACAACTATTAGAGAATTCAAAACAGATTATTGGACAGGAACTGTATACACTACTAATAGAAGAGTTTGGGAATACGATAAGGTTTTTAAAGATTATATAAAAAAAACAAGAGCATATGCTATTGATATGGAAACTGCAACGCTTTTTACAGTTGGATTTCACAATAAGATTCCAGTAGGTGCATTGTTATTAGTTTCTGACTCTCCTATGACGCCTGAAGGAGTTAAAACACTTGAAAAAGATGAAATTAATTCTAAGCAGTTTGATGAAAAACATATTGCTATAGGAATAGATTCGTTAAGAAAGCTAATGGATAATGCCGAAACTGTTAGGCATCTAAAGTTCTAAAAAAAATAATTATTTCTATAAATCCAATTTTAAAACACCAATACTTGCTGGCTCAGGAATAACAGTTAAGTTAGGATAGTTAAGGGTTGCTGGATTTGGGTCAATATAAAATACACTTGTATTTACTGGAATATAATTTAATAAGCTGGCTGCTGGATATACTTGCATAGATGTTCCTACTATTACTAAAACATCTGCTTTTTCACAAACTGAAATAGCTTTGGGAATCATAGGAACATCTTCTCCAAACCAAACAATATGCGGACGTAATTGATAACCTTTTTCGCATAAGTCCCCTACATTAAGATCACCTTTCCAAGATTTGATATTGTTTTCATCATAGATACTTCTAACTTTTAGCAATTCCCCATGGAGATGTAAAATAGAATTACTTCCAGCTCTTTCATGAAGATCGTCAACATTTTGAGTGATAATAGACACATTATGTTTATTTTCCAAAGCAGCTAATGCAAAATGTGCGGCATTAGGCATTACTTTTTGAAGTTGTTTTCGACGTTGGTTGTAAAACTCCATAACCAACACAGGATTCTTATTAAAACCCTCTACTGTAGCTACCTCCATAACATCGTGACCTTCCCACAAACCATCGTCATCTCTAAAGGTTTTGATACCGCTTTCAGCGCTAATACCTGCCCCTGTTAGCACTACAACATGCATAATAATTAATTTTTAAAAGACAAGCTATAAAGATCCTAGACACACGTCGAATACGGAAAGACTTATAAAATTACCTTGAAATAATTTTTTTAAACTTTATTAGTTCTTTCTCAGCTATTTCTTTACTGTAGTATTTATTGGATAGTTTTGTTCCAGTTTTTTTATTCTTTAAAGTATAGAAAGTGGTATCATTGCTTTGTTTTACAACCATCCAGTACTTTGGATTGTTATCCAATTGATCTTTTGTAACTGTTCTTTTTCTATTTTTTATTGAAGGTTTAAAATTATTTTTTATATCAATTTTTAGAGTGTCATTAGTAGCTAAAGAGTCCTTTATAGTAACAGAATCCTCAACATTATCATTGAGATCTAAACCATCTTCAAATGCATTAACTTCTACAACTTCTATTTTTTGTTCAGGACTTTTTTCAAAAAGAAAAAAACCAGCAACCGAGCAAATAACTAATAGTATTAAAAAAATTATTAGATTTTTTTTACTTTTTCTTGGAGCAATATTTTCTTTTTGATCTTTTCTATCTAATGACATAAATCAAATATCAAATAAATAAGTATAATTTCTAAACATCAAGTTTTATTGTTTTCAACGTGCATTTGTGTAACACGTAAAATAATACAAAACTTAAATCAATAAAATATATAATTCTAAACCAAACTAGTTAATCCAATAAAAAATAAGAATGAAACACCCAATATAAACCAGGCAAACAACGGTTGGTTTTTATTTTTATTTCTATAAAAAGAAATTTGAGAATTGATGTAATGAATACCCTCCTGCTCAAAATCATATATAAAATAATTATACCTTACAAAGTAGGTCCAAACGTTTGTAAATAATAACGATAGTAAAAATACAAATCCAATTAGAGCCAATATTATTCCGAATACAAAAATTCTTATTCCACTGTTTTTATCATCTAGATTTATTATTTTACTAGTCAAATCTTGTATTGAATCATTGTAATTACTTTCAAGAATAATTTTTTGATCTTCGAGTTTATTTAGTTCATTATTAAGTTCATTAATTTCAAACTCTGCGTCAACCATTGTGTAATATAAATTTTGTCTTAAGGGGAATTTAAAAGATGTCAATTCTTCATCAGGAATCATGTCAATTTCAATTTCTGGATATCCAAGTTTTGGTATAAGATTAACTAATAAGCCTTTGGTTACTGAAATTTGACTTTCTCCTTTAGCTCCTACCCCATATACCCTAATGGTTCCTGGCTTGTTTCCCCATACAACTTCGATTTTTGATTCTGTATCTTCAGAAATATATTGACATCCGTTAGGGAGCTCCCAATGCCATGACTCAACCCATTTACTTTGATCAGCAACAAAAACAACAGTGTCACCTGGGCAAATTAAACTTTTCCCTCTTGGACTTGAGAATTTTAATTTTTGTTTTGGTTTGTCTAAAACATTTATTGATAGAACGGCTGATGATCCAGTCTCACAACTATTTTTAGGACTTACCTCAATTCTGTAACTACCAGGTTTTTCCCAAGTATATTCGAAAACATAAGTATTGATAATACCATCATTTCTACTTTTCTTTTGATAAAAATTTGATGATTTTTTAATTGTTGAATCATTAGAACTTTTAATAACTTCCCATGTATAGCTTCCAGCGCTTAAAACTTCTAAAAAACTAAACTTTTGTGATTCTCCGACATACGGATCTCCTTCAAAAGAGAGTATCTTATTAGGTTGTAATAAATCCTTAAGCTCATGTGCATCATACAAGTTAGCATTAACATTTTGAATTTTATTTTGAATTTCAATAGTATCTTTATTGTAGATTGAATCCACTAAAAAAATTTCATTATTTAGGGTACTTATTTTCTCATCATTAAGTTTAATCTCACCACGAGATGAAGACAGTTTGATTATATCTGAACTCCAATCTGGTATTGATTTATTTGTAGTAAAGTTAATTCCAAAACTTAGGACATACACAATAATTGCAGGAATTATAGTAGCAATTATTAAACCTAAAATGTGGAATGGAAGTGAATATATATATTTCGGAAGTCTTAAAAGAAATTGCTTTAAAAAATCAAATAATTCAAAAGAAGAATCATTGGATTTGATAACGTAAGGCGACAGAAAAAATGTAGAACCCAAAAAAGTAATTAATGAAATTAAAATAATTGGTGTTGAGATTTGAGCAATAGACACACCTAAACCTTGAATAATAATTTTATCTGAATAATTTTTAAAAATAAATATCAGTCCCAAAAATATTAATGTTGACAGTATGGAAGTACCAACAATTTTCATCTTTCTTAGGGTTGATGAATTTGTTTCTGTATAAAAATTAGTGGATCTAAAAATTTGATACTGTATTAGAACAATTATGATTAATGAAAGTATTGCAATAGAAATAAAACTGAAATTATAATATGTTGATATTAGAAAAAAGAATGCTGAAATAGAAAAAATTTGAAGTAACATTTTAAAAGAAAATATTATATTTTTCCTTTTACTAAGAATTGTAAAATTATTTGTATTTACAGATGCGGAAAAAAACTTCCAAATAAAAATAACGAAATAATGCCAAATTAATTTAACAACTAAGAATACCGTAGGATGAAGTATTTCATTCCATATCCATTTAAAAATAGAGATTGCAATTTTAAATATATATAATAGCCCATCTAAAATTGTAGTAATACCATAAAGCGCCCAAATAATAAAATTATAAACAATTATAAAAACACTGAAAAGCGGTGTTAGTCTACTAAACCAGGATTTATCAGTAATCCATTTTTGTGTAGTGTCGCTCAGGTTAATTAAACTTTTAGGGGACGTATCAGTAAATTGATTTCTAAAAACTCCGATTAGTGATAATATTAGTAAGGCTAAAAAAAGTGTAAATATATATTCCATAATTATTTTATTAACATTTAATTAACAATATTAAGAATTTTTAGACTAAAAAATAACCTCAAGAAGGTTTTCTGGTAAATTTACGTAAAGTTACTTAGTTATTTTCTTGTTTTCAACGTGCCTTTGTGCGTCTCTAACAGTTTTCTTATTTATGTTTTTAATAAACGCCTCCTCTAGGTTAATACCTGTTTGATTTGCTAAGCATATTATTACAAATAAAACATCTGCAAGTTCATCGGACAATTCTGATTTATGTTCGGATTTTTTCTCGCTTTGTTCTCCATATTTTCTTGCTATAATTCGAGCCACTTCCCCTACCTCTTCCGTTAGAATAGCCATATTGGTTAATTCGTCAAAATATCTTACCCCTATGGTCTTAATCCAATCGTCTACCATCTTCTGAGCTCTGTCAATACTAATTTCTTTCATGTTATTCTTTATTTTTACTATCTATAATAATTGTTGTAGGTCCAGTATTTGTAAGTGAGACTTGCATCCTTGCACCAAAAACTCCTGTTTGAATTGGTTTTTCTAATACTTTTTCTATTTCAATTATTGTTTTTAAGTACAAATCTTTTGCTTTATCTGATTTTGCAGAGGCTATAAATGATGGTCTATTCCCTTTTTTAGTAGATGCGAATAAAGTGAATTGACTTATTAATAAAATATCGCCAGCTAATTCTTTTAAAGACAAATTCATTTTTTGAAAATCGTCGTCAAATATTCTCAAATTAACTACTTTCTTAGTAATCCAAACTATATCTTCTACTGTATCATCATTAGTAAACCCAACCAGTAATAAAAGTCCATGTCCTATTTTCCCTACAAGATCTCCTTTTACAATTACAGAAGCATTGCTAACTCTTTGTGCTATTACTCTCATTGGTAATCATTTTTTCGATAAGTAGCCGAACCATCATCATTATACATAGCTAAATAGCTTTTGTAACGACTTTTAGAGAAATTATTTTTTTCAATTTTCTTCAACACCTCGCAACCCGGTTCGTTAATATGTCTGCAATTATGAAACTTACAATTCTTCAAAGCGGTTAACATTTCAGGAAAAAATGTAGCTAATTCCTCTTTATTAAAATCCACCAAGCCAAAACCCTTAATTCCTGGGGTATCTATAATTTGAGAATGCATATTATAATCAAACATTTCTGCAAATGTTGTCGTATGTTTTCCAGTTCTATGAGACGCCGATATTTCACCAGTCTTTAAATTTAAATTTGGTATTAGTGCATTAATTAATGTAGATTTTCCTGCACCACTATTTCCAGAAATAAGAACTGATTTATTTTGAATATTTTCTTTAAAATCTTCCAAACCAATATTTTCTAAAACTGACATACTTAAAGTTCTATACCCTGCACTTGAATATGTTTTTTCAAATTCTAATAACTTATCATTGGCTTTTGAGTCGTAAATATCTACTTTGTTAAACACAATTAAAAGAGGTATGTTATAAGCTTCTGCTGTTACAGTAAAGCGATCTATAAATCCTGCAGGAGTGACAGGATTAATAACTGTAACAATTAAAACAGCTAAATCTATATTAGCTGCTATTATATGTGCTTCTTTAGATAAGTTTACAGATTTTCTAATTATGTAATTTTTTCTTGGATGAATAAATTTTATTACCGCTTCATCGTGATCATTAATTAGAACGTCTACTTCATCTCCAACTGCAACAGGATTAGTAGTTTTAATAGCTTGAGTTCTGAATTTCCCTTGAATTCTTGCTTTAATGAATAAATTTTCACCAATTTTAACATCGTACCAACTTCCAGTAGATCTGTATACTATTCCATTTTGCATAGGATAAATTTACAATAGAATAATTTCCATTTCATAAAATTTAGATTTTTCTCATGTTAAGCCCTATTTTAGCAACACATTAATTTACAAATGAGTATAAAAATTCAAAATATCAGTAAATATTACGACGAGCAATTAGCTCTAGACAATGTTAGTTTTCAAGTAAATTCTGGAGAAATTGTTGGGTTTTTAGGCCCCAACGGAGCTGGAAAATCTACTACTATGAAAATTATATCTTGTTTTATAAAACCATCTGAAGGAGATGTATTTGTGGACGAAGTTTCAATACATTCAGATGAAATAGCTGTGAAAAGTAAAATTGGTTATTTACCAGAAAACAACCCTTTATACGAAGACCTTTATGTTAGAGAATCTATTGGTTTTATTGCCCAAATGCATAAAATAAAAGACATTAAAAGTGCTGTTGAAAATGTTATTGAAAAAGTTGGACTTAGCAAAGAAGCTCACAAAAAAATTGGTCAACTTTCCAAAGGATATCAACAAAGAGTAGGCATTGCCCAAGCTATTGTTCACAACCCAAAAGTATTAATCCTAGATGAACCAACAAGTGGATTAGACCCCAACCAGTTGGATGAAATTAGATCTTTAATAAAAAATTTAGGGAAAAACAAAACAGTTATGCTGTCCACCCATATTATGCAAGAAGTAGAGTCTATTTGCGATAGAATTGTTATTATTAACAATGGTAACATTGTTGCTGATAGGAAACTAGACGACAATAAAGAATCTAAGAAAGAACAAAAAGAACAAAAACTATTGGTGGAATTTGAACAAAAAATAACCCTAAGTGAATTAAAAAATTCATTTCCAAAAGCATCAATAAAATCTAAAGAAAATCAGTGGTTTTTTACCTACGATGGAAAAGAAGATTTAAGAAAATTAATTTCTAGATATGCTCAAAAAAATGATCTGTTAATTCTTGAAATGCAACAGCATACAGATAATTTAGAAGACCTTTTTAAAAAACTCACTAAATAATATATTAACTGAAAAAGATTTTTTTACATTTACGTTTTTTATTAGTGGAATGATTTGACTGCTTGCAACCACCAAAAAAAGCTAAAAAATTCAAAAACATTACCTCTAATTTTTTATTTATTAAATTTTAGTTTATTTAAATGGCTTATTTATTTACATCCGAGTCTGTTTCAGAAGGACACCCAGACAAAGTAGCTGATCAAATATCAGATGCATTAATCGATAATTTTTTAGCATTTGACGCTACATCCAAAGTAGCTTGTGAAACTTTAGTTACAACAGGTCAAGTTGTACTAGCTGGTGAAGTAAAATCAAAAGCTTATTTAGATGTACAAAAAATTGCAAGAGATGTAATCAATAAAATTGGTTACACCAAAGGAGAGTACATGTTTGATGGAAATTCTTGTGGAGTACTTTCAGCAATTCACGAACAATCTCCTGACATTAACCAGGGTGTAGAAAGAAGTAAAGATGAAGACCAGGGAGCTGGCGATCAGGGAATGATGTTTGGATACGCTTCAAAAGAGACTGAAAACTACATGCCACTACCTTTAGAAATATCGCATTTACTTTTAAAAGAACTGGCATCTATAAGAAGAGAAGGTAAAGAAATGACTTATTTAAGACCTGATTCTAAGTCACAAGTTACCATTGAATACGATGACGACAACAATCCGATCAAAATTGATGCAATAGTTGTTTCTACTCAGCACGACGATTTTGATTCTGAAGCTAACATGTTGGCAAAAATTAAAACAGATGTTATTAATATATTGGTACCAAGAGTGCAAAAACTCTTACCTGATCATATTCAGAAATTATTTAATGAAAATATAAGTTACCATGTAAATCCAACTGGAATATTTGTAATAGGTGGACCTCACGGAGACACTGGTCTTACTGGAAGAAAAATTATAGTAGACACTTATGGTGGTAAGGGAGCTCACGGTGGAGGAGCATTTTCTGGAAAAGATCCAAGTAAAGTGGATCGATCAGCTGCTTATGCAACAAGACATATTGCAAAAAACTTAGTAGCTGCTGGTATTGCAAATGAAGTACTTGTACAAGTAGCTTATGCTATTGGAGTAGCTGAACCAGTTGGTCTTTATATAAATACTTATGGAACTAGCAATGTGGCTATGAACGATGGAGAAATTGCCGAGAAAGTAAATCAAATTTTTGATATGAGACCCTATGCTATTGAACAAAGATTCCAACTTAGAAGTCCAATTTATTCAGAAACTGCTGCCTATGGGCATATGGGTAGAAAAGCCGAAAAAATAACTAAAGAATTTACTTCTGCAGATGGTAAAAATATATCTGTAGAAGTTGAACTTTTTCCTTGGGAAAAGTTAGATTATGTAGATAAAATTAAAGCTGGGTTTTAGTCTCTTAGAATTATTTTTTTCTAAATATCAGTCTTATAGGAACTCCCGTTAAATCAAAAGTTTTTCGCATTTGATTCTCTAAATACCTCTTGTAAGGGTCTTTCACATACTGTGGTAGATTACAAAAAAATGCAAATGTTGGAGAGTGAGTAGGTAACTGTGTAATATATTTAATTTTCACATACTTCCCTTTAATCGACGGCGGGGGATTTTTCTCAATAGCAGCTAGCATTACTTCGTTCAGTTTTGAAGTTGGAATTTTTTGTTTTCGATTTTCAAAAACTTCCATTGCTTTTTCTAACGCCTTATGAATTCTTTGCTTATTTAGGGCTGAAATAAATAAAATAGGTAAATCTGTAAATGGAGCTATTTTAGAAATAATATCTTCCTCATGTTCTTTAGTAGTAATTGTTTCTTTTTCTATTGAATCCCATTTATTAACTAATAAAACTACTCCCTTTTTATTTTTCTCGATAACTGAAAAAATACTTAAATCTTGCTTCTGAAGTCCTTCTTTTGCATCAATCATAAATAAACAAACGTCACAGTCTTCAATTGCACGAATGGCTCTCATTACAGAATAAAACTCAATGTCTTCATGAACTTTACTTTTCTTTCTTATACCTGCAGTGTCTACTAATGTTAAGTCAAAACCAAAAGCATTAAAATGAGTATCGACAGCATCCCTAGTAGTACCAGAGATGTCCGTTACAATATTTCTATCTTCTCCTAATAAGGCATTAGTGAGAGAAGATTTACCAACATTAGGCTTTCCAACAATAGCAATTCTTGGTATTTCATTTCCTTGTTTTTCTTTTTCATCATACAATTGTTCTGCTAAATGATCGAGCATATCTCCAGTACCTGCACCGTTTATTGCACTAATTCCAAATACATGATCTAAACCAAACTGAAAAAATTCATAGGTGTCATTAATTCTTTCGTTATTATCAACTTTATTCGCAACTACAACAATTGGTTTTTTTGAATTTCTTAAGAGTTGAGCAACAGACTCGTCTAAGTCTGTGATTCCTGTTTCTACATCGACGACGAAAACCAATACAGTAGCCTCTTCAATTGCTATTTTAACTTGTCTTCTTATTTCGCCTTCAAAAATATCATCTGAACCAGATACATAACCACCCGTATCGATAACAGAAAACTGTTTTCCGTTCCATTCTGATTTCCCATAATGACGATCTCTGGTAACTCCACTCACCTCTTTAACAATAGCTCTTCTACCACCGATTAATCTGTTAAATAAAGTTGATTTCCCTACGTTTGGTCTTCCTACAATTGCTACTATATTACTCAATATCCATATTTTTTAAGTTTGCCTTCTTTATCTCTCCAATCTTTGTCCACTTTAACAAATAATTCTAAATGTACCTTTTTAGAAATAAAAGATTCAATATCTATACGAGATTCGATTCCTAGTTTTTTAATCTTTTTTCCTTGGTGACCTATTACTATTGATTTTTGGCTGGTTCTAGATACCATAATATTGGCTCTAATCCTAACAATTTTTTCGTCTTCCTTATACTCTTCTACTACTACTTCACAAGAATAAGGAACTTCTTTTTGATAAATCTTTAATATTTTCTCTCTTACAATTTCCGAAACAAAAAAACGCATGTTTTTATTAGTTAACTGATCTTTATCAAAATATGGAGGATTTTCTGGCAACCATTCTAAAATTTTTGGTAGTATAAACTGAATACTCATATTATGCAGAGCAGATATAGGTAGAATTTCAGCTTTAGGTAATTTTATTTTCCATTCGTTCACTAATTTTTCAAGAGACTTTTGTTCTGAATTATCTATTTTATTCAAAAGAAGTAGAATTGGAACACTGAGTTTGTTTATTTGACCCAATCTCTCTTCCATCTTATTAGCGTCTTCATAAATATCTGTTACCATTAAAATGACGTCTGCATCTTTTAGTGCTTCTGAAACAAATTTCATCATGTTTTCATGAAGTCTATAATGTGGATCTATTATTCCTGGGGTATCAGAAAAAACAATTTGATAGTCCTCTTCGTTAACCATACCCATAATTCTATGTCTAGTGGTTTGCATTTTTGAGGTTATTATAGATAGCTTTTCTCCTACTAATTGATTCATTAATGTTGACTTTCCAACGTTGGGACTCCCTATTATATTAACAAAACCAGATTTATGTGACATTTTACAGATTTTAATTTGCAATAATAGAAACAAAAATTAACTTTGCAATGCGGGGTGGAGCAGTTGGTAGCTCGTTGGGCTCATAACCCAAAGGTCGTAAGTTCGAGTCTTACCCCCGCAACTAGACTAAACGGTTATACTTTTAAAGTGTAACCGTTTTTGATTTATACCTTTCAACAAGAATTTGATGTACTTTTTGCTTGTTCTTAACTTTTAATAACTCCAGATCATCAATAGGTTTAATGTTGTGATGACTCCACAAGGCCAATTCTATGACAATTGGAGTTAACGAAAGTCCTTTTTCTGTTAGAAAATAGTGATTCGTTTTTTGATTGTCTTGTGGTTTTACTTTTAATATAAACCCCGTTTTATCAAGTGTTTTCAACCTATTAGATAAAATACTTGGTGCAATAGACTCATCGCTTTCTGAAAATTCCTTAAAAGTTTTTTTTTGTTCTAGTAGCATCAACTTTATAACAACAAGCGTCCATTTATCTCCAACTATATCTAATGCTGAAGTTACAGGACAATCACACCTAAAAATCTTACCTAATAAGCTCATAATTATTAAAAATATAATTATCACTATCGAAACAATAGTAATTTTACTATTTTTGCTATCGAATCAAAAGTAATAATAAATAATCTATCAAATGAATAAAAAAGTATTATTGACAGGAATTTCGGGTTATATCGGAAATCACTGCGCAGTAGAGTTGTTAAAAAATGGATATTCTGTTCGAGGTTCGCTTCGAAATATTTCAAAATCAGCAAAAATCATCGACACCATAAAAAAAGAAGTGGATCCAAAGGATAATTTAGAGTTTTGCGAATTGAATCTGTTAAACGATGAAGGTTGGGACGATGCAGCAAAGGGATGTGATTTTGTAATGCACGTAGCTTCCCCATTCATCAATATAGAACCAAAAGACGAAAACGAATACATTAGGCCTGCTGTTGATGGCACAATGAGGGCTTTAAAAGCAGCAAAAAGTGCTGGTGTTAAAAGAGTAGTTTTAACTTCCTCCATGGTTTCAATGTTAGGGAATGCTGATAAATCTATCGATGTAGATGCTGAAACTTGGACCAATATAAAAGGAAAAAATGTATCTGCGTATGCAAAAAGTAAAACCTTAGCCGAACAAGCTGCATGGGATTTTATTAATGCTCAAACAGAGGATACCAAAATGGAACTCGCCGTTGTTAATCCTGGACCGGTTTTTGGACCCAGCTTATCAGGAGATCTCTCAGGTTCTTCTATGGGCATGTTTTCACAAATGATGCAAGGGAAAATGCCTATGGTCCCACAAGCATCTATTAACATGTCTGACGTCAGAGATATCGCGAAAATTCATGTACTATCTCTGGAAAACACAGAAGCAAGTGGAAAAAGATTTATAGTCACTACTGAAAAACCTTATGCTTTTCAAGATGTGGCGAAAATTCTTAAATCAAATGGTTATGATAAAGTAAGTACTAAATTGGCTCCTAACTTTTTACTCAAAATAATGGGCAACATTAATAGGGAAGCCAAGTCTATGAGATCTTTTATTGGTAAAACATATAATGGTGATGTTTCCCCAGCAATGAAAACATTTGATTGGAAACCTATAACTTTTGAAAAAACTGTTTTGGATACTGCAAAATCAATTGAATCCTATCTTAACTAAATTATGATTATCATAAGTTAAAGTGATCCATTTTATTTTAGAAGAGGATTGTTAACTTAAAAAATCATTGTATATATTCATACAATTATCAATTATTTTTAAAGGACGCTTTTAGGGCGTCTTTTTTTGTTCTAAAAAATTGGTGAAAAATTATTTATATCCAGGGAAATTCCTAATAATTCTAAGCGCAGAAGCAGGAGACTTTTTTTCTACCCCCATAATGAAACAATCCGAAAAGCCAGCTTCTCTTATAATGGCATTCATTTCCTTAACGTCGTTTAGAGATTTGTACCTTCCCAACATATAAAGATCATATTCTAGTCTCTTATCTTTAATAATATGAAAGTCGTCACCATAATTAGTGTTAATAAATTCTAAAGTCTCGTCATTCATTCTATATCTAAAAGCCCCTACTTGAATGGTTAAATAATGGCCTCTTTTTCTAGCTTCTGCCTTAGACATCGATTTTACATCTTCGTTGTTAAGAGCTCTTAAAGAACTCATGATCTTTTGATCTGTTTTGTTCAGTTTCACTGCCACTTGAGAATTTACGTCGGCAACTATTTTTTTCTTAACTCCGTCTTCTAAAATGGTGACTTCTAAAAATTCAATATCAGTACCGTCAGGCATGTTTTCTAACTTGTAAAAGTACTCTCCTGATGAAGGTAATTTGTTAAAAACAAATCCACCATCTGTTTTTTCAGCTGTTGACAATACATTACCATCAGCGTCTACAATAACTAAACTAGCCATATCTGCTTGATCAGAATTTAATCTTTGGAAACTGAACACATTTTTAAAATCATCTACGCTAGCAACTACTTTTTTAGAAATACCCGCTTCAACAATATTAATTTCCATAAATTCAATATCTGTCCCATCTGGCATGTTTTCTAATTTATAAAAATATTCTCCCGAAGATGGAATATGACTAAATGCAAAACCATCTTCTGTTTTAACTGCGGTAGAGAGTATGTTTCCATCCGCATCAACCATAACCAAATTTGCCATATCTGCCTGGTCAGAGGTGAGTTTTTCGAAATTAAAAATATAATCTTCTGTCTCATTTTCAAAGCTTAGAGAAAGATCGTCAAAGTTTTCATTGTCCATAAAGTGAGGTGAATATTTATATAAACCATTTATCTTGTGGTAGATGGTTCTTATGGTATTTTCTTGTCCAGCAAAATCGTAAGAAACATGGAAAGATTCTTGTGAAATAGTAGAATCACTCTCCACTAAACTGTAGTGATAATTTTTATCTTCAGGTAAATGGTTAAAGACAAATACACCATCTTTTTGAATACCAACTGCTAATACCTGATTGTCATCATTAATAATGAGGAGTTTTGCTACATCACTGGTATCTGAAGTAATTCTGGTAAACATATATATACCGTTATTTTTTGTAAGATGGGCCAACATGGTCTTTTTAATATCATTTTCTAAGAAGGATATTTCTAAATATTCAAATCCAAACTCCTCTGGCATATTTTCCATTTTGAAGAAATACTGACCATCTTGAGGTAAGTAATTAAATATAAAACCATCTTCTGTTCTCATGGCTTGATAAATAATATTTCCATTTTCATCTACTAAAAATAACTTCACATTATTAGCTTGATCAGAAGTTAGTTTATCAAAACGGAACATTAAGGAATCGTCCAAAATCAATGTATCTGCATCTGCTTTAGCTTGCATAGCCAATAGTGGTGCCCAGAATTCCAATGGACAACCGCTATATTTCTTTGGACCAAAAACATCTGGGCAAGTATCTTTTCTATTAATCACACCATCTAGATCGTTATCTACAAATACCTTAGAAGCGTGTAAAGGAAAACGATAGCCAACAGTAAACTCTGTATTATTTCCAGCAACATC
>Ga0206677_10001358_pt1 | contig 22689 bp, 30 predicted proteins | sample M130m12015metaG_FD_155475 | JGI IMG/M metagenome (GOLD analysis project Ga0206677, IMG submission 155475) | Ammonia-oxidizing marine archaeal communities from Monterey Bay, California, United States - M1 30m 12015 | ecosystem: Environmental > Aquatic > Marine > Intertidal zone | place: USA...
TGATGACACGTTCCTGGTCTAAAATCTACAGATGCGCCTTCAACTCTCTGATGAATAGTACGCTCGACACCTTCCGCATACTCCATATGACCAAGCCTATCGTACTTATAAGTATTACTAGCGCCATCCCAATTATCTTTAAGTGTTACGTTATTTCCATTGATCGCATCTATCTGTGCGAACCTGTCCACTTCGAAAATATACGTACCGTCCTCGATTCCCTTAGCATCCGCAGTAAAAGCTACTTTACCTGAATTATAATATCTGCTAACAACGCCTTCAACCGGCATATTATTGGGAAGTTGAGGGTCTCCTGGGTTCATAGTGGGTTTTAATCGTGCAGGATTAAACTCATTATTACGCCATCGAGCGTTACCACCACTGGTTACCATGCTTGAGGTAAACGTGTCGCTAGAATCTTCAGGATATAAGTTGATGCCAGCCGCGATCACTCCTCGTGACCAGGTTTTAGCCTCAACTTCAAAACTAGGAAAGCCTCCTACAACTGCAATCCAAATTTTATCGGTATCCGCTAATTTGGGAAAAGGGTTGTCTCCTGCGTTTGAAAGCGTTGCGTTTTTACTTCCGTTGGTAAGAGTAATAGTTGCAGGCCCTAAACGGGTTCTGCTGGGGGATCCCTCTAGCTCAATTATTCTATCATCATTTAAGAAAACAGAGGCGGCACCATCTACTAAGCCATATACAGGGCCTTCCGAGAGCATATCCGTAGTAATAATTGTTTGATGACTTCTATTAGTCATCTTGTCTACCAAATTGTTAGGGCCACCGCCGTATACAGCACCGTTTGTATTGCCACCGCCGCCGTGTCGTAAATAATTCATCTTAAATGCCTCTGATCGTTGTACTCGTCTCTTTGGTTCTCAGAACCTCCAGTGGTTCCTGGAATTGTTATAATGCTACCGTTTCCAAGGACTGGCAGCCCTGTAATACCTGGTACTCTACCATGGTTTACATCCATTGATAGGGGTCTTCCTGGTATTCGTAGTTCCCCGTAAAGAACAGGTACAGGGTCTCCTGGTTTAATATTTTGAGCACCTCCATTGAAAGCATAGTTTTCGGGCGAGTCTTTATCTACGCTAGGGTCTGGTGCCATCATTTCTTGTATACCCGCTATTGCTAAATTAACTGCCAAACCTTCTATCGCTGTAACAATTTTTGCACCATGTGTTGCCATAAAGGTACCGGCATTTGCTGCTGCTGCCTTACCAGCGATGTAAGGGCCAACATATACTACAAGTATCACCGCGGCAACAATTTTTAAGGCTTTCTTAGAACCCGCAGGCACAGCAGAGATTGTCACATCTCCTTCCTCGAGGTTTAACAAAAGATCGTCTTCTGAAAGTGATCGACCTTCCTGCTCTATATGAAACCCAATACCGTCTTCGTTACATTTTAGAAGATAATCCCTAAACTCAGGTCTATTTGCATGAATACACCTAACAATTTCTCGACCTGAAGTAGCATTGACTTGAAACTTCCTTCCAAATCTTTCGCCTAATTCTCCTTGCAAGTGAACACTACGCATCATAGCGATATACTCCTGTTAAATACTTTTTCCAAAATGGATATAAACTCTCTCTACAGGATAACCTGTTTTCTGCATGATGATAAAATATATCATCTCCTAAATAAACTCCACAGTGGTTGCCTACTGCGGCTTGTACAGTAAATATAATAAGGTCGTTTTCTTCCATATTTCCCTCTACCTTACTAAACCCATAATCTTTGATTATCTCCTCTGTGAAATAATCCAAATCTTTTTCCCACCAGTCATCTTCAAAAGCGGCTCTAGCAGGTATATTAATACCCTGTGCTGCTAAATAATCTCTCATTGCTTCAAAGCAGTCACTTACACCAAACTCGTAAGCTCTTCCATATAGGGGCTCTGTTTCTCTTACAGGCTGTTGAACATGAAGATCCATTTCTGGATAACTGAAAATATAATAAGGAACCCCTATTGCATTACAGTATTTAATATCTGAATCACTAGGCTCACAGCTCGCATCTGGGTGACTATGTACAATTCCTACTATATCTGATCTTTGAGATATTTTTATGTACTCTGTAGAGTCGATAATAAAATCAGAATCATCTTCGGCTACGTTTGTGCAAGGAAACCACTCTAACTCGCCTTTAATTACCGCTAGAACTCCACAACCCTCTCTAGGGTAATTCTCTTCAAAATGTTTTTCTATTTGTTCTAAAAATTGTATCAATTTAAAAGTTTCCTGCTCCGGGAAATGAACCAAACGGTATTACGGGGTTATGCTTTTTACTCTTGGGTAGAGACGCTTGAGATGCGTCAACGTGTTGAATAGCAAACCTACACTTACATGAATTTAAAGTTTTTCCACATAAATCCTCTCGTTCCCAATAAGGAGAGTTTAAGGCAGGCGTATTACCTTGATTATTAGTGGCGATTGATCTAAAAATACATCGTACACTATAGCCGTTAATAGTTACCTGCCTATACACTAAGTCTCCTAAACTATAAGTAGTTGTATTACCCCAGGAGGTAAATCCGTGTACCTCTTTCCAGTAGTTATCATTCGGAGGCGTAGTTGCAGCACTACTAGTAAAAACTGCTTGGGACTGATAATTTTTACCTCCATAAGATACATAACTTGATTGAGTATAGCTCTGTGAGTTTGAATATGCACTTATTGAGCTCAATAGGCTGACAGCTACTAAAGGCTCATCTTTTTCATTGAAGAACGTATCGTGAAGGTGACCATCTTCCGCATACCTTGTTTGGCTACTTCTGGGCCAAATACATCCACCTTTTTGATATACTTGCTGTCCTTGATATACCCAAGAGCAATATTTTCCTACAGCTACTCTTCGTGGTATTTGGATTCCCTCTAGATCATAAACTGCTGCAAGTTCAAAAGTTACAGCAACACCTGTCATACTTGAGACCCTATCTATAACATACGAGGCAATATTCATTTCTACTGGAGGGTTGTTGCTGTTTCCTGTACCGTCATCCAAATACTTCTCAAGTGTTGTTCTACGAGTAATTGTAGAGCCTACTAACTCGTCATATTCTTTGATACCAAGAGCTGTTTTTAAGACACTAGAAACATTTGCTATAGCAAGAGTAGGGCGTGCAGAGGCACCTGAAGTGGATTGTTCCACTCCGCCCATCAGTACAGGCAAAGCATTATATGTACGAACAGTAGAAGTGTTTACTCTATCTCTAAAATGAACATCCTGTAGTAGATCGTCTACTCCAGGGTGAAAGTAATATACTGTTCCACTTTTGTCAAGCTCAAAAAGCTCTACTAGGCCGCTATCTACTGTTTGCCCCTGTACGTCAGTTGCTATTAAATTACTCATGCTTCAAAAACTCTTCTTAAAGTTGCTGTTAGACTATAGTAGTCTCCGTATTCATAAACTGTTGAGTAGTTATCACAAACTACTTTTATTGCTTTTTCATTTCCCGAGCTGTTAGTGTCTGGTATTCTAAAAATGAAATTTGTTACTCCTGCTTTATCATCTAAAAAAGTTATTACATCATCAATAAACGCCTTTTCTCTTTGTCGAAAGGATATTGAATATTCTTCTGCAATATTATTTATACCATTTATTACTCGCTGCTCATACCCGTCTCCGAATTTAGCCACCTGGACTGAAGGCGTGCTCTTTCTTGACATGCTTTTATCGGGCGTAGCATAATCTGCTCCATTATAAATAAAACCTATTGCCATTATGATGCTCCATACGGGCTAAGTATACCGCCCGATCTTTTTTGATTTTGCATTTCTCTTTGCACAGCGATAGCAATAGCTTGGCCCAGACCTTCAGCTTGATCATCATCCGCACTTTCTGTTGAGGTTGTACCATCTGTAGATACATTTACAACTACATTATTTTGCTGACTTCCTCCGCCTTTCATTTCGACAGGTATTTTTCCTCCATGAGGTAAAGGCACTACAGCTTCTGTGCCGTGCAATACGGCAGGGTAGCCTGCAGTTGATCCTCGTGCAATACCGCCCGAAGCGTATCCTTGTACTTTCTTACCTTGAGAAAATACTCCACCGTTTCGTGCCCCCGGTAAAAAGAAACTACCCACACCTTTTAGAATGTCGGTAAACAGGCCAGAGCCGTCTTCCCCTCCAAAGAGTCCTGAGAATAAATCTCCGAAAAGATCTCCAAAACCATCCAATCCATCTTTAAATATATTCCCTAATCCTTCTAAAAATCCTTGGTCGCCATGAAAAATAGACTCTACATTTCCTACAAACCCATCAAAGATTCCTTTTAAACCTTTACCTTTACCGCCAGTGACGATAACTTCTTCCATCGTACCTTTGGGCAAATTTTTCCCTTCAGCAATATCTTCGGCGGTTACACCATCGGTCTGTCCTCCAGATTCTATTCCTAAAAAGTCTGATCCTAGCTTTTTGAGTTTTTCCCCGATACCTAGACCTGAACCCGTTTTGCCATCTGTACCAGACCCTTTGCCTGTACCAGACCCTCCGCCTATATCAGACCCTCCGCCTATAAGATCTTCAGAAGTATTCCCAGTGTCGCCTGTTAGGGTTCCTGCAAGAGCATCCTTTATTTGCTTAGCTGCAATGGCTCCGCCCTCCACCATAGCTTTTTTCATTTTTTCTTCTGGTGTCTCTTTCTTTGCAAAGCTAAAAATATCACTTGTTAATTGTTTTGCTAACTGATCTGCTGCTGCTTCGAGAGTACTTTGCGCGATTCCCATAATAGCATCTTTGAAACTACTTTCATTTCCTTTAATCAGATCTGCTATAGCTACCTGAGTAGATCCTTCAGCTGCCGCAGTCATAGCATCAACAAGCTGATAATATCTATCTATATTACGCTCTACCTGCTCTTGTTGAGCGTTTAACAAGTGCAATTCATGTTGCATTGCTTCACGCTGCGCCTCGCTTAGTGTGAGGTCACCTTCGGAGTTGAGATTCATCTTATCAAGAATAGCTCTACGTTTTGCTTCAATCTGTGCAATTTGTGTAAGATTATTTATCTGTTCTTTTTGAAGAGGAGTTGCTCCGATCATTGATTGAGCTCTTATTGCATTGAGTTTTTTCGTCTCATTAGCAAGATTTATAGTAACACCTTCCAACTTAGTCATAAATTTAAGTTGGGTTCGCAACTCTGCAAGTCTTTTCTTCGCCCCTTCATTGTCTCCAACTTGCTTTAGCAGCTTCTCTTCTGCCTTTATCTGATCGTTGATCAGACTGATTAGCTTCGTTTGCGGTGTAATAAACATTTGTATTGCATTCTTTGCCGCAGTAAATTGCTTGTTTACTTCTTTTTGTTGTTGTTTCAAGAACGCAGACATTCCACCGGTTTCTTCAATTTCTTTAGCAAGCTCTGTGAAACGCTTTGCCTGCTCTGGAGCAAGCTTTCCTGTACTTTTCAATATATTTAAGTACATAAGGTACTCTCTACCAGAATCAGTTGCCGCCATTCCAGTTGCTTTAGTACCTTCAATAGCTATCTGTACTACTTCCTGTAGTGTATCTCCTGCTAATTGTGCTTGCTCTTCGAAATTATCTCCACCAAACAAACCAGAAAGAAGGCCTCCTCCTTTTAGTTTATTTTTGTATTTAGTTGCACTTCCTTGGCTACCGAAGTATCCTTCTTTGTTTGCCTCCTCACCAGCTTCGAATCTAGACATTTCTGGATTAAGTTTTTGAAGCTCTCTTACTCTCTTTCCGAACTCATTGATATTTGTACTCTTAACTGAAAAATTAGAAAGAGGATTAGTAGCTAGTGTCTCTAATAGACTAATTATTTGAGGAGCTACTTGCGCTGTTTGTTTACCGAAAGCTGCAATACTTTCTCTTGTTCTATCTACGACATGAGTAAGATTTCCTTCTCCATCAAATCTTTTTCTCATTTCATTCTGCATATCTGCGAATTTTTCAAATTCTTTGATGCTTTCTTTCATTGCAGAGGTTGTTTCTTGTATTTTATCCTTAAATTCTGTTAGTGCTTCATCTTCTTTGAAAAAACCAAAGAACTCTAAAATACTTTTACCGAGATCTGCAACCATCATAATTATACCTATGACACCCAGTAGCTTCATCGCCCTATTTACAGCTTTTCCCATCTTTGCCGCCGCTTTACTCATAAAGCTCATCGTTTTTTGCCAAATAACTTGTATTCTCTTAGTTGCGATTTTAGTAGTAGCAACTACCCTATCAGTTGTTCTTTTCCAGCTTCTATCAAGTTTGCTGTTACCTGCGATCATCGCATCAATAGCGGCAATATAAGCTCTTTTCTGTTGTTTAGTCATTTTCTTAACAATGCCTACGCCCTTATTCGCAGAGCGTTTCATTGCGGCTAATTGTCTCTTACTCGGAGTTCCTCCTGCTTGCATAACTCCTGCACCCGTACCTTCTTTTACATCTATGCCTTTTAAAGCTCCTTTACCAGCCCCTATTGGATCAGCGGCGGCTGCGGCTTTTACAGCCTCTAATTCTTGAATATCTAGCTTTGTTTGTTCAAACGCGGCTGAGGCTCTTTGAGCACTTTCTTCTGCTTTTTCAGCAAAATTAGTTAGTCCCGGTATAAGTTGCTTTATAAGAGGAACAGCTAACAAACCTAAAGCAATAGCGAAAGATCTTATATTCTTACTAAAAAATTCGGCTACAGGCTCTCCGATCAGGGCGAAGAAAGATTTAACAGGTTTCAAAACTTCATCAAATGCAACAGCCAGCTTATCCATAGCATTTGCTTGAATATCGGTGGCGGCGGCTACATGATTATATTTTTCGGCTAACTGTCCTTGTACTTCTGCAAATACCGCTTGTTTCTTTTCAAAGTTTGAAAGATCTTTTGCAGACTTATTTAGAGTTGCGGCATAGTTTTCTTGAGCATCTGCCAGTCGAAGTGTAATACCCAATTCGTCCAAGAGTTCAGGCTCTGCCTTAGTAACACCACGAACTAGTCGATTGAAAGAATCTGTAACATCTCTACCCAGTATTTTTGCGACATTCGCTGCACCTTCTGCTAGTTCAGTTATCTGTCCTGCTCCTAACCCCGAGGCGATACCAATCGAGGCCGCTTCAGAAGCTGCCTGGAAGTTCAACATAGCGTCTGAAGCTGTTTGAATTTCGTTGGTCAAAGTTCTCATACCCTGACCTGTTGCACCTGTAAAGGCTACCTGCGCGTCTTGAACTACACGAAAGTCTGCGGCTGACTTTAAGAACTGAAAGGCGGCGCTTACGGCAAAGATGTTTGCTGCAAGAGTTGCATAAGCACCTACAAGACCCCCTGTGCCCTGTGCCATTTTTGAAAAGTTTTTAGTGGTATTGGAAGAAGCGTTGGCGGCTCCTTTTAGATTTCGATCAGCAGTGCGAGCGCCTTTTGCAACGTTATCTAGGCCTTCTCCGGCTTTTTTAGCACCAAGGCCGACCTTTTTAGTAGAACCTTTATCGTCTACTACTACGTCTATCTCTACTTTATTCTTTGCCATTAGCCTTTAACGTTATGGGTGAAATTCTTTCCACCGCTCGCAGATTTACGTTCTTCTGCCTTTCTTTTCCTTTCTGCTTTGTCTGCTCTATGATTCATTAGGATGTTTTCCCAAAGTTTCATAATATAGAGTATTGTCTTGGGGTCTTCTACTTCGTACAGGTCAAAGTAAAAATCTACTTTATGCCAAAATTTACCCATATATGTTCCCGACATTCCTTCCCATCTGTCCTCAAGAAGTCCAAATATAAAAAATGCCACTTGGACTTCAGTAGGGAAATCTGAAGTCTCGAGCGGCATTTTGTCAGGGTCTGGCTCTTCGCCTAGCTGTTCACAAATTAAGAGATATTTATCTACATCAATCTGATCTTGCTGTTTGGCATGTTTTTCAAGTAAACCCTTTATTTGATTTACTTGTTCCCAGTAAAATTTTCTAGTTCACTCACTGTTTCTGTTACCCAAGTATCGAAATCACTTGAGTTTCTCATAAGGAGTTCTGCGTTTTCCTGAGTATGAACTAATTCATCTTCCGGGTCAAGAGCCGAGACATCTACCAATAGAAGCTCTTCTAGGTACTGATACTTTAGGCCTGACCAACCTTTGATTACTGCTTTACAATACTCTACTAGGAATTTTTCTTCGTTCAACTCTTCTTCTGGTTGACGAGTTTTCTTACTGAATTTTGTTGTAACACATTTTTTTCGTAGCTTTACTAGCTCTTCTCGGGCTAGATAACATAAGTCTACCGTCATGCCTTTGGCAAAAGGAAAATCAATTGTTACAGTTTTACTAGGAGTCATAAGACTCGCTAAAGAAATAGGGGATTCGCTCATTTTTTGTCCTTGGATAATAAAGTTGTTTGATGAAAAAAGGGGTGAAAATCACCCCTTGTTCCGATTTTCTATTTCATAGTATAGTCGAAATGACCTCCTATGTCAAGAATTATTTTTAGGTAGCTACATATTTGATGGCTAGTTCATCAGCACTTTCAATATTGCTTGGAAGTGCGTGGAAGTTAGTTTCTAATGAAATAACATCATCAATACTGTGAGTTGGTACTTCTAAGTGGCACTTAGGCATGTTCAACTGAAGTCGTGGAGTTCCTGTTCCACCAACTTTGAACAATAGTCCAAACTCATTAGTAATCGTTGTAGTAGACTCAATGATATCCTCAAAAAGTTCTGCACTTGAACCTGTTTCAGCATTTAAGTAGCAAGTAAAGCTACCTGAAACAGAACGAGTACCAGTTACATGACCTAAAGGTTGGTTTACAACACCTAGGGTTTCTGGAGTAAGGAAAGTCATGTTGTTGGAGATAGTAATGCTACCTCCAGTCAGTACTACATCATAACTTGCGTTAAAGTTGCCACTATCTGCACCTGTCAGAGTCAAAGAAGTTAGACGGTTACGGATAAAGTTACCTGTACCATCAATACCTTCTGTAACTGTGGGAGTAATTGCTCCGCCAGAAAGGAAAGAATGATCAGAATCTTCTGCTTCTTTGATGATTGTGCCCATACCTGACCAGTTAATTGTTGCGATACCGTCAATGTCAAAGTCCAAAGTGGCTTCGTTAACACAACAGTTTGCAATATGGTAAACAGTTTCAGCACCGCCACCCACTGCACCCATTACAAAAAATAAGTCAATAGTACCTAAAGTAGTTTTGTTAGAGCCTGTGAACGCAACATCAAGAGCACCATTGGTATCAGCAGTGTGGTCTAATCCTGGGAAAGTGTTTGAAGCATAAGTACCTGCTCCAACCATTTGTGCCCATAGAACTTCCTCTACTGCGTGAACTTTTGCTGCGCTGTCTGCGGCTCCTGAGCCACTGCCTGCTGACATAAACGGACGAACATAAGTAGAGAAACTCCACTCTGCAGGTGCGTATGAGTCAGTAAACATTTGTCGTGCACGACGACTGTTTCCAGCCGTATCAGCCATTTCGTTCAGAGTAATCTCTGAAGCGTTTGTTGCTTGTGAGAATGAAAAGCCTTCAAGTACAGGAAGTTCCCATACATTTGTACCGATTGCGGCATAGACTTTCGTATCTCTGCTAAAATATAATTGATCCGCCATAGTTAATCTCCTATGCTATCTTGAAAAGACAAGGACGTGAACTTTTGTTCGTGCCTGTATTTTCTAGTATCGAACCTCTATGAGCATTTCGCCAACTCCTAGAGGTTCCAGTACACCTTCGTCAGTGTCTACACTAACGACCGTGATTTGTTGTGTATACTGAGTTGCGCCTTGGCGATCAGTATACGGTAAACGACTATTATCTTCCACGACAGTTTCTACATCTTCTAGTAGCTCTGCTAGAGCTTCTACAGCATCTTCTGCCTGAACATAACAACGCAATGTAATAGATAAAAATCTATCCTTGTACCCGCTTGCCTGATATTCTCGTGTTTCAGAACCGGCATTTAAATGAACTGCGGGAAATTCTTCTACTTCGTCCCAAAACTTTAATCGTGGGGATACATTTTCATTTAAATCTGTTAAAAACTGTCCCGTTCCATTAATGTCCGAAAGTTTATCGACCAAAGCATTTACAATACCTGACCGTCTATTTGTATATGCTCTGCTCATTAAACTCTCCTAGTATAGAATCTTCCGAGTGCAAACTGTGCTGCGATTTCTCGAATAGATCTATCAATTAACTGTCTTGGGTCTCTTTCTGGGGATGACCAGTTACCTGAACTTCCCATTTCAAAAACCTCGTAAGGATTTCTTTGATACGTATAACCTATACTCGGAAAACCTTTTGCTGTTTGTACTATATCCGTAACTTGTACACTATCTGCAAACCGTCCTGTTCTATTTTCAAGTCCTGGTAGTTTCATATTTTTTCGTACAGTGTCCGGAAGTTCTTTGTTAATAATACCAATCAAGTGTAAGGGGCTGCTAGCAATACCTTTCTTTGTTCTCTGTTTTCTTCTAGTAGCTGTTTTTGCTGTAGCACTTTTTGTTGTTTTCTTGCTTTTCCCTGTACTTGTAACAGTTGCGTTGCTGGCTCCTCTAGAAGATCCTTTAGTTTTCTTTTTCGCTTTAACTCTTTTTGAGTTAGTTAGATTTCCAACTACAACATGTTCTGCAATATCTACAGCATTTTCTTTTATTGATTTACTGCCTTTTCTTCCTGCTATCTCTGCATTTTTTGCCCATTTAAGTGCTTGCTTTCTTACCTGCTTAATAATGTTACCGAAATCTTCTGGTTCGTCTCCTGGTTTATTCGTTTTACCTGCTCCGATACTAATTTTGATATCTTCGTTAGGGGTTACTTTTAAGCCTCTCTTTTTCGTACCTTTGGTTTCCCAAGTAGTTAGAAGATCTCCGTATTTGTCTTGTATTGTTTTTGCTTCTGCTGAACTTAAAAAATCTTTAAAAAATCTAGTTTTGGACATCCACTTCATGGTCATAGCTAAACGAGCGGAACCAATTGCTGTATTCTCTTTGTGAAGTCTATGGGTACCTTTTTTAAGAAGGCCTATATCTGACAAACCTGCACCTGCCGCAAAAGAGCTTGCTCTACCAGCTTCTACTTCTGCTTTTGCATCTGTAAGTTTATAGCTACCTAATTGTTCTTGCACAAAATCAATTAAGTGTGCTTTTATTCCATCATACATATTTTTTGTAGTCTTACTTTCGTTAAAAACTATAACTTGACTATTATATTCTCTTATAGTGCCTTTATTCCTTTCGATAGAATTTTTTATCTTACTCCAAGCACTTTGTACACCTGCTTCAAAATCTATAGCTTCTAAGGGAGGAAATTGTGCGTTTTTATGTTTATCAGCATTTATAAGATTAGAGTAGCCCTCTTTCCAGGCTGCTACCATATTATCAGATTCTAATGTTACAATTTGTCTAAACTCGTCAACTTGTCCTCGGGCATAAGCATCATTTAAGGCTTTTACCATTTCCTCTAAATGTTTTTTAGTTGCTGCTACTGCCATTAAAAGTTCTTATACAGATCCAAGACACGTTTAATATGATCTGGGAACGCCACGTTGTTTCTTTGACTTGTAGAACCTTGGTTCTGAATACTTGCACCTGCAATAGTTTGACGCGCTTTGTGCTCGTCTTTTACATAGTAAGTAATCAAATCAATAACAGCAAGTTGTAAGTCTGCAGGACATTCTGAGTATCCTGCTTTATAGGTAATCTTTACAGCACCTGGGCCTGTAGGCCAGTTCTTTCTAGTGCCGTCAGTATTTACTCTGTACACACTGTCAGTCGAGCCATCTACATAATATTCTGTGGAGGCAACAGTAGTATATGCTTTACTGAAGTCTTCTCGTTCTTGTACGGAAGTAATACTTACAAAGGGACTCTCTGTAAGCTGAACCAAGTTTGTAGACCAATTTATGCTAAACTCCTCTGTTTTATCGCTAGAGTAGTGATCTATAATGGTTGTTCCGCAGTAAGTTTTCACTAATTGACTTACGGCAGTAATTAAAGAATTGATGCGAGCATCTTCTTTTGTGCTCTGAATGTTTTCAGAGATTTTATATTCATCTAATGTGATTAAATTTGCCATAAGTCCATTACTAAAAACTTAAGGGGAGCAAGCTCCCCTCTCGTTTTGCTTTTAAATTAAGCTACTAGATCGATCTTAACTGCTGATCGGTTACCAGCTGAGTCTGCAACCAACTCTTCAAAGCCTAGGGCTTGTGAAGCGACGATTACATTACGCTGATTACCAACTTCGTAATCAGTCTCAACCTGTACACCACGTAGACGTGGGATTACATAGTTGCGAGTGTTAACAGCGAATGCTGCAGGTACGCCTGCGGCTTCAGCTGCGAAGCTGTCAGATACGATTACGGGTGAACCGAATACCGCACCAATTTGACCAGTGATCTTAGTTGCAACATCAGAACCTACATCAGTAACGTCCTGGAAGCCTGCATCTTCGATAAGTTCGAAGTAACGAGCTTGTGATACGATGTATGCAACATCAGCAGGGTTAACACCATACTTACCCATGTCCTTACGAGCAGCAAGTAGTTTAGCGGCAGTAAGTTTCTCGGCATCAGAGATGTCAAGAGTGTCAGCGTTAGCAGTTGCGAACCCGTCAAGACCAGTAATAGAACCAGAACCGTTGATGATAGCGTTGTCAACAGCGCGAGCGTGAGCACGTGCTACTGAATCGACTAGCATAGGCATCAAGTTGATGAGAACTTGCTCATCTACGTTGTTGTCCATGAAAGTCTGGCTGATCAAACGATAAGCGTTCAAGATTACCTGTGAAGGCTTGTAAGTGTTGTCTGAAGCACCACGGTTTTCCAAGTTACCAGCAGAAGCTGCACCAGTTTGGAAAGTTGCAGGCTCTACGTCAGGCTGGATAGGAAGAACAGTAGCAGCACCATTTACTTGAATTTCACGGAACAAGCCCGCAGTTTGCAAGTTAAGAGTAACTTCTTTCTCGATTTGACGAGAAACTTCCTGATCGATGTCACCAGCATTAGTAGTGTAGTCGATACCAGCTTTTTCCATGATGCCCTGAGCGAAGTCAGTGTTCATGCCTTTACCAGTGAAAGTACCTAGTAAAGATGCGTGCATGAAGTCCTTGCCCCACTTAGATAGGTCACCTTGACCACGGCCGTCAAACGTACGCTTGCTGTTACGCATAGCTTCGATTTCAGCTTGTTTTTCTTCGAGGTCTTTGCTGAAACCAGCAATTACTTCGTCGATTTTTGCGTCTTTTTCTTGAAGTTTAGCTTCAACGTCAGACATAAGTTTTTCAACACCTGATTCAACACCAGAGTTTACTACGCTTTTAATTGATTCAGCTTGCAAAGCTTGTGCTTTTTCAGCTTCCTGAGCTGCTTTAGCTTGTGCTTCTTCAGCTGCTTTTTGCTCGGCCTGCTTTAAAGCAATTTTCATAGCAGTATCATCTGCTACTTTCTTTGCAAAAGCTTCCAAGTCGATGTTTTGATTATCCATCTTGATCTCCTGATCTGCGGAAATATCCGCGCTTACCGGTGTATCACTAGCTATTCCAGAAGTAATATCTTCATCCTTAGCCAGAGACTGACCGGCTAGATCTACACGCTTTGTGAAAGTTTTTTTGAATTCATTGTACTCATCTTCCGAGTCAAATGACTTCGCGAGCGAAAAAGTAGCTGATTGGTTGCATGGTACCGATACTACCGATACCTCAAACAGCTCAGCGTCCTTAATCATTAGTCCATCAGTTTCCTGTAAGTAATCAGCGTCCTTGACCCGGAAACCAACGGAAAAGGCTCCAAGTACGCCGTCTTTAACTAGTTGACAAACACTAGCAGGTGCAGCTTTGCTAATCTTTGCTTCAAGTTCTAAACCATTCGGGCCGGCTTTCAACCCCGTGGCTCGACCAATCGGCTTATCATAGTCATGATTAAACAGAATGATTGGATTTTTCTCAAAATTTGACAAACCACCTTTTGTCCAAGCCTCTGCTGAGATTGAATCACCCGCGCGATCAAAGTCAGTAGTACTTGCCATACCTCGAATCATAACAGAACCATCTGCTACTTCTTCTAGGGCTTTAAAGGTGGAAGTAAGATTAAAAATCTTATTCATCATCTTTATCCTGTTTCACTGCTGGTTTAACAGCAGGCTTGACCGCTGCCTTTGGTGCCGGCTTTGGTGCTTTAGAAAGAGCCGGCTTTGGTGCTGGTTTAATAGCAGGTTTTGCCTTTTCTTCCTTTTTCTTCTCAATCAATTTCATAAGTTCTGGATGAGCTCCTTTCATCATTTCAATCGCTCGAGAATAACTTCTTCCTACGTTGCGAATACCTGATAACATGACGGGTTTGTCGTCTTGCTTAATGTACTCGTCTTGGGTCATGATCTTACCTTTTTCAGCAAAATACATTGCTAGGTCACGACATAGTTTAATTCTTTGTGGTCTATTCGACATCTTCATTTCCTTCTTCTGGTCTTCCGCCCTCATCGGGATTAGTTGCAGAACCTGCGATGTTTGCTGGGACACGAATATCTTCAGCTCCTTCTACAGGCTCAAACCCTAAACGCTCTCTTGCTTCGTTAGGAGTTATAATACCGCCGTTCACTAGTGACGTGTAGTAGGCGGAGGCATCTCGTAGCTCAGGTTGTAGAGCAGGTATTTCTGTGATGTCTTCTTTTAAGTCAAAACCGAAATATCTTTCGAGTGCAAAATTAATTTTTCGAACTATAGGAAGTATAGTCTCAAGATAATACATTCGCATATTTGGGCGAATGTTGGCGTTGTTGCCAGAGTCCATCATAATTGGAGGTACTCCGAGCGCCTTCAAAATTATCTTTTCATTGTCGGCGATACTATTTTGAAAATCGAGATCACGAAAATTTGTATTTGTGATAGCATCTACTTCAATACCGCCGTCCAAAATTAGGGGTCTACGACCGCCTGCTTCTGGTTGGTAACGTGACTGCCACGAAACCATCATACGTTCTTTGATCTTTTCAGAGAGTGTGTTTGGAGACTTGAGTACCAAGCCGGGAACAGCACCGTTCTTAAAAAAGTTGTCCTGAAACTTACGCATCTTCATCATAAGTTGCATAGTTCGTAAAGCAGGACTTAGGCGTGGAACACCTCGGTAAATAGAATGGAAGGAGTTTTCTTTTATATGAATGATTTCACTAGGCTTGTAGTCAATTTTCTCATTAAAAGTAAACTTCTCAATATAAGTATCTTTACTTGCATGAATAACCATTTTATCAGAAGGAAGGTGGTACAAGTGTACGCCATCGTAGTAGATAAAGATGTTACCATCAAGTACAAAGTCAATAATTAAGTTACGTTTAAATGTGCTAATATCCTGAAAGGGATTTGGTTCTTGATTTAAAAGTAACTCAACTTTTGATCGTTTAATTCCTTTGATAACACTCATGCCTTTATGTTGTCCACCCACAAGAGTAGGAATCTCGGCAGCATCATCTACAATAATGTTTACGGCTCGGTTTACAATCTCTAGCTCTTCGTAGGCTCTTTCATAAGAAAAAGTAGGTTCGCGAGAGCTTTGAATTTCGTTGCCATAGTAAGATTGAGCAGGATTCAGTTTCTCCTCTACATCGGCGGGTTTGTTACTAAAAGGATTATACCATGCCATTATGTTTTTCTCTTTGAATCTCTACCCACCGCATCTGCTTTTTAGCAGTTCCTAAAGCTGGGTCTTTACCGTAAATTGAGTGAAGTTTTAGATGGTGAGTATGACACAATGTTGCTGTGTGATCATAAAGCTCAGCATGATGTTCTTCTATAAAGTCATCCCGAAGTGACTGAATGTACTCAGGATTATGTTTGTTCTTTTTTAACCATTGATTTAACAATGGTGTGAGACTGTAATAATGGTGAAAGTCTAACTGCTCTGTCTCACCACAAATCTCGCAAGAGGAACCCTTCTCATACTTGGACTTTGCCTTATCTCGTACATACTTTACATAGTCGCGTTTTAGCTTAGGCATTTTCCTTTGGTTCCTCGATTTTTCATTTAAAGAATTATATCGGCTTTAGGGTAACTTGTCAATAACTATTTTTGAGTAGGTATCGCTAGAAGGATACCTGTGCGGTTTGGAATGAATATAGTCCGTAGCGAAGACCGTCTGCCATGTGAGATGCCATGTTGTGCTTCGGTTTTTCCTTCATTAGATTTGGGTTGGGATCCCATTGATACGCATCGAGGCAAGCAAGGGACTGTTTGCATTCTTGATCGACAAAGAGTTTGTCGTTTTCGATAATGCCTGACACATGTCCAATTCCGTCAAGTACAGACTTCTTCGCGTTGATGGTGGAAATATCGTAGTTTTGCGCGAGATCGAACCGTGTTTGTTGAGCAGCTGAATCAATATAAATGAAATCAATATCCCAGCGATCAATGAGTTTCTGGATCTCGGTAGCGTGTTGCTCAGTCGTTCTCTCACTGTTAAAATACTCATCTACTAAATAATACTTATCTGCATCCCAGTCGTACGCGAGTACACATAGTGCTGTGGGATCTTTGTAACCAACGTCCAACCCCGCAAAGACGTCCATTTTACTAGTATCCAGCTGAGACAAGTCTTTGACTTGAGTCTCAAAGTTAAATTTCCATATCTGTCCTTCATAGGTATTGAAGTCAGCTTCGTATTCCTGTTTAAATTCTGCTTCTGACATAGACTTACGTGCTTCCGAAATATCCATCTCGCTCATACGTGGATTATCTCGATAGGTTGCTCGTATACTACACCATTCTGGAAAGTCTTCTGAGAATCCTCTGTAGAAGAACTCAGAGAACCAGTTGTTTCTGCCTCGAGGTGTTGAGATAAAAATTGCTTTCGAGTTATCTTTATCTAGTGTAGGTCGAAGGGCTACGTTGAAAGCATCCTTGCCGTCAGCAAGTGCGGCTTCGTCAAATATGATTAGATCGTAAGAACGGCCTACACAAGAGTCAACCTGATTAACAGAACCCATTCTAACGGTAGACCCGTTAGAGAGTTCGATTACTTTATCTTTTGCGTTATCTTTTGTAACTTCTAGATCAAAGTGTTTAATTAGATTCCTCTGTAAATCAAAAGAAATCTGAGACAAAGAATAGTTGGGAGACATTATTAGAATATTAGAGCCAGGAACTAAGGACACGAGCTGTCCAATTAGATTGGCAATATAGGTCTTGCCTTGCCGACGGGAGACTGCGGCAGAGACAAACCGGTATTTTGGGTTGTTAATCGCATTGATAATTGCTATCTGCGAAGGTAACGGAGTGACGTTCAATAGCTCCAAGTATGAAGCTATAGGAAGTTTTATGAACTTTGTCTCAGATTGTAACTCTACAATTTCGTCAGAGATAATATCTCTGCGGCTTACTTCTACTGCCATATTAATCTTCTTTCTTTATAATTTGCCACATTCCCCAAGCGAAACCCGCCCAGGCTAATAGGTGTGCTATGCCACCGAATAAAATAACTGCACCACAGACGCCCATAAGAATTAGTGCGTCTTTTTTCTTTTTTAGCTTATCCAACATGAGTGCCTCTCTTTTTATGTCCGTTCCAAGCTACAAATCCTGCAAGACGCAGTGACCAGTATGCTAGGTAGTTAAGAACTCGAAAACCGTTTACTTCGATACAGATGTCTCGAAAGATTCCATCCATAAACTTCTGATCATGATAACCAATATCAGTTCCGTCTCTCTTCATAAGAGTTGCGTACTTGTATCCATAATCATGTACTAGGCCACCCATTAGAAGTACTCCTACTGGTGATAAGAAAGTTGCGAGAAACTTAGGAACAGATGCTCCATCAAACTCAAAACCTGCAGGTATCTTGTAGTCTTCACCATTCAGGCTGTAGTTAAAATCTTGTTCGATTCTCCACTTACGTGTACCCATCAACCACATTAAGATTCCTTTCCAAAAACCTTTATCTTTTGTTTTAATTGGTAAAGGCGACATAACGGGCATAAACTTATATTTAAAGTTTACCAGTTTTTCTTCTTTTTTATCTATCTTGTTTACTACAAAACCTATGAGTACTAGTACGGACAATACTGTCCATTGCCAAAAAGTCATTGCTAAATCAAGTAACATTTCCATTATTTCTTCCCTGCGTATGCGTTGGCTCCAAAGAATGCTGAAACCAGGGCTGCGATAGCTACAAAGTAAGTGGGAGCAATATCACCGATTATTTTAGCGGCGCTATCTAACCCGAATAATGATGTGCAGAATATGCCGAAAGGATAAAACAACATTCCCCAAAGAGAGAACCAAGTCATCTTTCGCATTGCATCACGCTGTGCATCTTGATCTTCTAGTTCTTTCCTACGAAACTCAAGGTACATTTCTTGTTCGACGGCAGAAACTTCTCCGTCACCATTTGTGTCTGCGGGATGAAAATTCTTGTCGTCTACCATTTTACTTTATTCGCCCAATATGCTGCTGACATTTTGCCTTTAGCTATATTCTTGGCGTGTCGTGCTTTGAAAGACGCCCTCTTTTTCTTCATTCGAGTAGATTCTCCAGCCTTCGGCTTCCCTGCCGTTTTAGCTCCCTGCTGGCCGAAACGAATTGTTTTCACTTTAGTGCCAACTTTAGCTACAACGATATGAGACTTCTTAGCATGGCCTGGAGTACGTTTGGGTTTATTATAACCACTAACGCCTGCCCGTTTTAACCTTGAGTCTTTTTTCTTCCTCGCTTTTCGCTTCGCTGGCATAAGTTTACTCCTTGTCTTGCTTGCCGGAATCGACGACACCTTTGACGTCTTGTCCGACTGCTACTGTAATATCTGCTACTGTGTTGCCTACTCCGCCTAGAGTATTGTTTACCATTGCCTGCGTGCCGTCAATGGCTGCATTCATGGTTCCACAAGCTCCTAGTAGTAGTGCAGATACTATAACTAAATACTTCATTTGTTTCTCCGTATTGTCCTGCCCTTGGTCAAAAATGTGTCCGATATACCGGGGAAGGGCCTTGCTGATAAGTGCCACTTGACACTTTATTTTCTTTTTCGCTTCATAGTAGCTTTACGCTTCTTTTTCACGAAAGTTTTAACCATAGTGGGTTTACCACCAGGGTTACCTGCTTTTCGTTTTCTTCGAATAGCAGACTTCTTCTGTGCTGCGGTCATACGTGCTGCTTTTGAGGCTGGTACACATTTAGGGTACTTACCTTTCTTTGCTTTGCTTCGTCCGCATTTTTCATACCCACCGCCCTTTTTAGGACGGGAGATATCTACCCACTTTTCTTTAAACCATTTTGTAAGTCCACCACGAGGCTTTGCCATTACTTTTTCCCCATGCGGTACTTACCGCCTCGCTTCTTATATTCCTTCACTAAGAAAGCATTTGCGTAAGCTGAAGGATATACCTTAAACTTTCTCTTTACTTGGGCCTTTACTGCTGCGTATAGGCGCTTGTTTGTCGGTACTGGCTTCTTTTTCGCTGACTTCTTTCTCTTCCTTTTCACCGCCATGAAATATCTCGTCTAGGGCTTCTACCCAGCCTGAGGCATCCTTTGCCTCTTTCTCTGTAGCAAACTTGTGTAGGTGTCCTTCTTCATCTCGCCAACACCATCGACCTTTTTTCTCAAAAATCATTTTATTTGCCTCTCTTCTTAGGCTTCTTCTTTTTGGGACGGCCTACCTGTGATCCGTAAGTTCCTTTACCTTTTGGCATAGTCTTTCTCCTATGAGGCTAATACTACGATTAACCATACTAGAGCGGGTATTAAAACTCCTATACCGGCTACTATTTTTATCCATAGTACGATGAATTCCATTTGTTTCGCTTTACGATGCTTTTCTTCTCGAAGAGCCTTTTCTCGTGCTCTCTTTGCATCTGCTTGAAACTGTAGCCACGCATCCCAGATTCCGGGGTCGCCTGCATAAATCATATGCTCTCGTAGCCACTCTTCTTGCTTTCTAAGTTTCTGTAACTCCATGAAAGCTGCAAGTTCGTCTTTATTGCCATGAGCGTTAGATTTCTTTGCTACAGCAGACTTGCTATCAAAATACTTTACAGCCTCGTCTCCAACTTCAAAAAGATCTTTTCCGTTGCTGAGGGCTGTTTTGATGACCGAAAAGGCAGCATTTGCTGCGGCTATTTCGGCTAACATTATTGTGAGGTGAGAAGGGTAACCAACACACCCGCTAAGAACAATATAACTGTTCCTCCCATTGTCATCATTCGGCTTTCAACACGGTTTAAGCTCGTTTCAAGATCCTCTAGTCTCTGGAAACAGGTCTTCCAACGCTCTTCGCACTGAACCTCGTGAGCATACATCTTCTTTTCGATTTCAGTTATTCTATCATTCTGTTCCATTGAGTAGTTTTTCCATCAGCTTACCATAATTACCTTGACCGAAGGGTACGGACTCGTTAATCTGTACATTCGTTTGGTTTTTGATATTGCTGCCTTCTGCTTTGAGTAGATCAGCTTGAGCCTTGATCTCGTCCATACGCATTTTATGTGCCATTTGTAAGAGATCTGCAAGGTCTTTACTCGAGTAGACGCCAGATTCCTGGGCTTCTTCAAGTTTAGATGCAATCATCTCGTCTAGTAGGCTACCAATGTTGTTCTTGTTACGGTAGCCGAGGTCTAAGTATACAGTGTCGATATACTTTTTTACTTCTCGTTTATTCAGGACTTCTACTACCTGCTGTTCAGCAACTTGCAGATAGTCACATACGCCTCGGATATTCCCGAATTGTAAGTAAGAATTAGCTATCTCCAGTCCTTCTGGAGAAATTGTGGTTATTTCCTTTGCCATGTTACGAATTATACTCAGTTGGGGCTAAATTGTCAAGAGATTTTTTTCTCAGGTTAGTCAGATAGCGGATTATCAAGTGCTCTCTGCAGTTTCTTCTCTAGTCGTTCTTCTAGATCTTCCATATCTTGCTCGGAATCTGCTTTCATTGCGTCTCGCTTAGCTTCAAAGCGTTCACTTGCTTTGTCGATCATGTCCCGTACCTCATTTTCCATAGCACGTACTTTATCTTCTGCGCGGTCTGCTTGTTTCTCGATTGAAAGTATGTCATCTCTCAATCCAGTCTTAATATCTCGTGTGTATTCGATGGCATCATCGAGCTTTTGCTCTATTTGAAGGTTTCTTGCTGCAATAGCATCTGTATCAATATTCTGTACGATTTCTTTCATGTCCATATAGTCTGCGTAAAACTCAAAGCCAGCCCATGCTGCACCACCAAGTGTGGAAAGTGCTGTGAGCACAACCATCATCTTGCCACCTTTGAATGTCATTCCTCCAAACTCAAACTCTGCCATTAATCTTTTTCTCCCTCCGTTACTACAATATTGTTAGCTACGGGCGCTATAGGTACATCCTGAACAAACTGCAAGTTTCTTAAGTTCTGAACCTCTTGTTTTAACCTAAATACTTCCATTCTTTTCTTTTCGAGCTCTAACTGGTACAGACTATTACAATTGAGTCTTTCTTTTGGAGCTCCTATCGGTATAGTGATACGGGCATAAACACCTATATCATTTGTTTGTACACTTGATACTGGTTGAGTCATGTCATAGGGACTATCATATCCGCCACTATCTAGAAAACCTACCACTCCTAGTTCTACATTTGTAGAAGAACCAATAGCGTTCTGACATTCTAGCTGTCCCGCTCTTATTCTGTCGGATGCGTAGCTTTGTGGTGACGAAGGTAAGTTCAGGTTAAGAGAACTTGAATCGCCCAAAGCCGATACGCATACGAATAACAGTAGTGCAAATATTAAAAATTTCACGATGTCTCACTTTAGTTTTGAACATATTCGAGAAGATACTATTGAAGGCTTAGTTACAGTCATTAATATCTTCGATTTAGAACAAATATACTTAGCGTTTTTGATTCCTGTACCGCTAAGATATATTGTTATGTATTTTCTTTCTTTATAATTTATTGGGACTATCTTATTTTGAGTTGCAAACCGTACTGGATTCCACTTTTCATCAAATACGTTTATTCCATAGTAGTTTATTTCGGCTCTATCGTTAAAAAGAACCATGTCTGCTTTCATTATCCCTGGCATATGTGATATTTCTAGCTTGGGATAAGTAGGAGTAAACTGGTGGGCATTTGCATACCCACCGGTTAAGAGTAGAAGCAGTACTAGAAGTCTCATTATTTAGCAATACACTCTGCCACAATGAGTGCAGTATAGTTACCAGAAGGAAAAGCCTTTCCGTATCCATATTCTGCTTCTGAGGTTACGTTAAACCAAACGCTACCTGCTTTCACTAGATCAAACTCTGTAGTGTGACCATTGTTATAAATAGCTTTGTCTGTGTTAAATACAGACATTTCCGAATCAGACATTTGACCTGCAACAGTTGTGCTTGTCCATTCTACACTATCCGATAAGTTTGGAGAGCTTGAAAAGTCTGTTGGAGTTGTGATTACAGCTTTATACTTAGAAGCAGTAACGATATCATAACGAATGATTGGCATTACACCTCCGTCTGCTGACTTCGTACTGAGCTTATCGACTGTAGGGTTACCAAACATACCTGGAGTGTCTGATTGAATTACACACTTTGATTCGATAAATCCGTTTATTGGAATACTAGCTCCCGCTACATTTGCAGTAGCTGCTAGAATAGGTATTAATAATAGTTTTTTCATATTTTGAGTTCCTAGTGCGTGTGCACGCCTCGATAATTAATTATCGTATTGGGCTTCTACCATTTGTTCATGAAGCAATTGCTGAGCTAGCCCAACTCTCTTTGCTTTCTTATT
>Ga0206677_10001360_pt1 | contig 22675 bp, 37 predicted proteins | sample M130m12015metaG_FD_155475 | JGI IMG/M metagenome (GOLD analysis project Ga0206677, IMG submission 155475) | Ammonia-oxidizing marine archaeal communities from Monterey Bay, California, United States - M1 30m 12015 | ecosystem: Environmental > Aquatic > Marine > Intertidal zone | place: USA...
TATCATTAAAATACCGTTCACCTTTCATTTCCACGATAAGTTCATTTAGAAAGTTTGCAACTTCCGAGGAATAACTGCTATCCACGAAATGATTGTTTACTGAAATAGAAGTGGGTTTTTCGGTGCGTAAATTCCATTGTTCGATTCTTCCGGTTTCAACTTTATTGGTATAGTTTTCCCAATAATTTCCGAGGATATCCAAATCACCACTTTTTAATCTAACAACGATGGTGCTATGATTATGAATTCCAATAGTTCCCTTAACGTTATACTTTTTAAGAACCTTCTTGATTCCTACTGCGAGTTCTTTTTTGTCTTCTTGTGTTATATATGCCATTTAAATTCTCTCCTTTGTTGATTATGAATTGAAGTTGATAACAGGAAGCAACTCACCCGAGTTGATGTCTTCTTCTGCGTGAAGTTCCTTACTTCCATCAGAAAGTAGTTCCACGAAGTAATAAGGTTGCTTACCACCAGTCACCCAAGACTCGGTTTCAACCTTAGTAATGATGGCATCACGACCATCAACGTTAATATTATCACCGACATTATATTCTGCAATCAACATATTTTTCTCTCCTTTTTTTGTTTTTTTCTTGTTCTCTTTTCTCACTCTCAATACAAGTATACTACCAAAATTATTATAAAAAGTCAAGCATTATTTTGCGAAATCGTGCTTTTATTTGCTTTTATTTTGGTTCTTAATTTGTTTAATTCTTTGAGATTTCCTGTGATGATAATCAACTGAATATCTGCTTTATCGTAATAATTGCAGGACATTGCAGTTGCGAACTTTTCAGTAGAATCGTGTATAATTTTCTTTAAATTACGAATGCGTTGTCTTGCTTGAGTTTTATTCATTTACTCATCTGATGAATCATCATCGTCATCATAATCAGGATAAAGTGCTTCATATTCACCTTCAAGATAAAATAATTCATGAGAAATTGCATTTTCGGAAACATCATCTGCTGATACTCTTATAAAACTTCTCACTGTTTTTTTGCCAATGTTGGTAAAACGAAAGTTGTTGGTTTTTGCATAATCAGTTATTTCAGTTTCTGTTGCACTTTCCATTAAAACTTCCGAGTCACCTTCTTTGAAGTTTCTACCGGTCCATTGAATTAGTTTGAATGTTCTCATATTTTTATTTAGTTGGTAACACGAATCGGAATTGCTTCCAAGTTAGCAGTTGTTATTGATTTGAAATATCCACCCACAAGATGTGTTGGAACTTGATTAAAATTTAATTTATTGTCTTGAGCATACTTGACTATTTCAAGCAAAGTGCCTCTAATAACAAATTTGTTGTTATCTGCGTTAATAGTTTTTCCAAATAAGTTGGATAATTTCATATTTTGTTTTCTCTCTGTGTTGTTAATAAAATGTTAAAGAATTGCTTCACCATAATAAGTCAAGCATTATATTCACGAATATCAATCAAATCTTTGATGTATTCTATTGTCATTAAGTCGTTCATTCCTCGTCCACCATCTCCATTTTCAAGTTCATTCAGAATGCCTTCTAACTTCTCGGTGGAATAATATTTGAGTTTTGCTATTTCCATTATTTTATTGTTTTATATTTTCGTTGACCACCGTAAAAGTATTCGGTCTGAATAGTGGTAAAATTCATATCATCGGCAATCCTAAGAGCAAGTGCTTCTGCATCTTTGCGAGTATAACCAAACAAAGCATTATCATTTGCGTCATACAATAGTTCTTTGTTTTCGTTCGTAAGAACCCAAGTTGATGAACCGGTCTGCGTAAAATGCTTAATTGTAATTTTCATTTCCTCTTTTCTCTCTTTCAATACAAATATCTTACCAAAATTATTATAAAAAGTCAAGCACTAAATTCTTCAACATTCTTCAATTCAAGGATTTTTTCCAACTTATGCCACTCGGGTTGTGTGTTCAATTCAAGCAACCAATCTTTGGTATTTGGTACAGGTTCAAATGTTTCAGACCAATATTCTTGAACAAATCCAAGTGAATCTGCTTCTAAAATTTTAAATATCTTGAGTAATTTTCCGTGGTTTTCGTTGTTGTATTTTCCACCATGTGCTTTGTGGTTTCTTAATAAAAGTTTCATGCGTGGTTTAGTATCCATTCTACGATGTCGTAATTGCTACGATATGCTTCGGCACTATTGTGTCGTTTAATATACCCACTTGCTCCTTGTATCGTTAGCATAGTAGCAGAACGAGTTGCACCATCAATGCAGTATCTACCGGTGCGTGTGCTTGACGTGTGATAACTACTACGAACCTTGGCAGTATATCCATCAATAAACTCGTTGATAATGTTCGCAAGAGTTTTAAGTCTTGGACATCGTACTACTTTGTTGGAATCCCATTTTTGGGAATATGCAGATTTTAACTTTTTTAAAACTACTTCTCTCTCAAGCATACCTATAGTAAACCATAAATATTATAAAAAGTCAAGTTTTATTTTGGTGGTTCGTTTTTATTGAAATATGTTTGTATCCACCTCCGTCCGTTACATTGCTCATTTCTTCCTGATATTTTGTACAATGGGTTTGACCCGATACTGCTATTTGCTCGGTGCATTGTATTTACCATGACATCCATATCTTCGAATGTAAGATCATTAAATGTTATTAAGGACGGCCAAGCATCGTGCCAAGGGTGAACTCTTTTATGTTTTCCTTCAAATAAGTTGCTTATGTACTTATTTGGTACAAACCACATAATATCTGAAACAACCGGAAAGTAAGATAAATTTGTTTTATGTTGATATTCATGATGAAAGTGATTTACAGCGTGTGTCTTTTCATTCACCGATTGCCAATACATAACAAACGGAAAACGAATGGTATTCCAGTGTGGATCAAAAATTTCAATAAATTTTTCTTTTAAATAACAATCAAATCTCAGAAAGAAAATAAAATCATAAGAAGATAAATTAGGAATATTTGCTGTATCATCGAAGTGTGGCTTCATTGCATCTCGTATTAAAGATCCTTGATTTGTATTTTCAGAATTATCTTTAATGCAAGTACTAATAATATTAAATTCTTCATTATACCAACTTATACACTCATCTAAAAATTGAGTTTTATATGTTGCTATATTTAAATCTAAATTGACATTTTTATTTTTAAGATTCTTTAAAAACCTTAAATGAGACTTAGATGCTTCTGATTGTGTATCGTAAGACTCTCTACTTCCAATATTTCTTGATGCCGATTCCCCAGTCCGAAATGACTCTCCTCTAATTATTATCAAGGCATTCATTGATATAATTATCTTATATTTGCGGTTTTCTGATTATTCTCTTCTAGTATTTCCACCGAATTTGCGAATCCACGCATTACGCAATGTGGCTGTGATTTCTGAGTATGTGATTCTATTGGTACATTGATCTTCAAGTGATTCACGGGAATACAAGCATTCTTCCAATGCACCGTAAGCACATTGCGACCTTGTTTACGACTTTCAGGTTTATTGTAGTGAAAAAAGAATCGTTTAGGTTTGCTTTCCATCAACAGGAAACTTTCGTGTGAGTTGACCATCAAGAAGACGTTTTATTTTAACAAGGTCTTCATGCTTGAGCATTCTATCTAAAGAATCCTCACGTGGATCGTTTACAATTTTAAGTGCGTTTAATACTTCGGTATATAAATTCATTATTATATACAATAAAATGAATTTTGTGTTTTGTCAAACCAAGTTTACCACCACTTCAAATTTGTGGTTTTGATAAATTGCAGATGACCGTCTTTTGATTCCATGTTGACATCAAACGATCTAGGAGTATTACTACCAACAGAACCTTTGCCTCCTTTTAATCCAGTTGTTCCAGGTGAACCAAGCACTCCGTTACGCCCACGAACACCCGATGGTCCAAGTGAACCTGTTTGACCAGTTGTACCCTTTGTACCTTTTCTTCCGGATGATCCTGTGTATCCAGAACTACCTCCACTTCCAGTTTCACCCCGTGCACCTTTATTGCCCATAGGTCCTTCTATGCCAAGTTCTCCAGACGCACCCGTTATTCCCACTACTCCCTTTAATCCTTTCATTCCGTCTATGCCATTCTCAGCATTTAATCCAGGATCACCTTCTTCACCTACATCACCTCTTAAATATACATTTCCAGGAGCACCCGAGTCCCCACGACCACCCTTTTCTCCTTGAACACCCATGTCTCCAATTTCACCCTTTATATCAGACTGCACACCTTTGCTTCCAACATCACCCTTTAATCCTATATCACCAGTTTCTCCACGTGCACCAAGATCACCAGTCTCTCCACCCGTTCCCTCATCACCTGCTATATCACGGGTACTTTTTTGTGCAATATAATCACCAAAATGTGTAAATGGTACTTTTACTAGTTCGTTAGTTGATTTTGATATCAAAATAAATTCAGATTCTGAATTTATTGTTTGAGCATATTCAAGTTTTGAAATTTCTTTTAATTTTATCATATCTCATTTACATCAAATATATTGTTATCAGTTGGTTGAAAAATTTGGTCACTTAAAAAACTATAATCAATATTATTTTCGTCCGAGAATTTTTTCAGTTCGTCTTCTCGTTGATCAATCGGATTAGTTTCATCCGTTACAAAATTAAGATTTGATAATGTACTGGGTGAAAAAGTAGTATCATCTGAAAAATGTGGTAGATTTGCCGACTCATCTGGTTGACTAAGTTCGGGAGCAAAGTTTCCGGAATGTAAATTTGGTGGTAAATCACCAAGTTGATCACGGTGGTTTTGTATATGACTCAAGATTTTATTTGCGGGATGATCAAACGCAAGATTAGAATATACCCTAAAGTCCGAAACTTGTACATTATTTGATTTCACTCCAATTCCATGAAGACGATCTGCATCAGATATTTCATTAAAGTTATAGTTGCGTCCCGGACTTATTCCTTTGTATTCAGGTGAACGAACTCCGACTCTATCTATATTTAGGTTTGCGTATAACACATCTTCGTATTTGAACTGCTTTGTAGTTGCAATGTTTTTATTAAAAGCAATCATTGCTTTATTTGAGTCAATAGATACCGTTACATATACCCACTTTCCAATGGGAATGCTTGTTTTTATTCCATTAAACCAATATGTTTTAAATGAACTTGCTTTCCAATCTATAAATTTTTGTATGACAACTAGATCAACTTCATTGTTATTTTTAGGATATACCGATGCTTCAAGTTGGTTGGATGACACATTATTCAATAATCTGAGTAAAACATCATTTCCATCACTTGACACAAAAGTTGGATAATTATTTTGATAATAATAAAATCCATCGTATCTAGTTGCATTGTTAACCTTGATCCAAAATGATACAGTGTACTTAGATCCTGTGTGTGATATATTTTTTCGGTCCAATTCACAATGTTGGTATCCAGTATATCCCCATCTAGAATTATTGGGACCCCAATTGTTATTAAACGCATTACCAAATGATCTCTTCGGAGTTCTATTTGTAAATTCAGGAGCACCCGATTGCAATGATATACCATTTTTAAGAAATGATGTATTGTTTATTCTGTAAACACCACTCCATGCCCAAGGAGACCATAATTTTTTTGATTTCAAACAAACATTTCTTGCGGTGGGATGAAAGTAATTTAAATCTAAATATGTATGAATTTTATCTTTTTCAGTTGGTGTAGTGGGTTCATACCAACCGAACTTATTCGTGTTTCCAATTTTTACGGCACTTGCATACTTACGTGAGCCATTTTCAACATGACTTACTTTATGAACACGTGTGAAATCTGCAATTTTATATGACATCTTATTTGTATGTTAGCACTAATATAGATCCCTGCCAAGATAATGTAACTGCACGGGCAACTCCTCGGTCACCCTTTTGACCACTAGGACCTCTTTGTCCTGTTTGTCCTGTACCACCTTTTAATCCTGATGCTCCGGTTGTGCCTTGGTCACCCCGAATTCCTTTTTGACCTTTTTGGCCGGCAATACCACTTGAACCCGCAGGTCCGAGTGGACCACGTGGTCCGGTGCTACCTGTATCACCTTTTAGTCCACCCGTTCCTCTTGGACCAACTGGACCAGGTGCACCTTTTTGACCCTTGTCACCACGGTCACCCGGTTGCCCACGTGTACCCGGTGATCCATTTTTTCCAGGAATTCCCTGTTTACCAGTTGATCCTTTATCTCCTTTTAAAGAAGCACCACGTGCACCAATCTCTCCACGTACACCAACTGCTCCTTTAGGTCCAGTGTCTCCTTTAGGTCCAGGATCTCCTTTTTGTCCAGTTTCACCTCGTTCTCCCTGTTCACCCGAAAATCCACGTACTCCTTGAGGTCCGTTATCACCTTTTTGTCCGGTGTGACCTTTTTGACCTTTTACACCTGTTAAATTTTGGTTTACGGAATCAACAAGTTGCCACAAAGCAGTTTTGCAAGTTTTACCACCAGTTCCAGAATCGTGTCCAGTTGTTGTAGATTTATCTACAATCACGAACTCGTCATCCATACTAATCGAACTAACTACATCTAAATCACTTATTTTTTTTACACTCATATCGTAATATAAATATAAACATATATAGTTATTTCGTTATAAAAGAAATGTACCCCGAATCATAAAGAAAGGGGTACAAAACTAAAGCCTGATTTCTCAGACATATTCTAGGTGTTACCTAGAGTTTTACTCTTTGTCACCTGCGATCAACGCAAGAACAACAAGAAGAGTAATTAAACCAGCAAGGCTTGCACCTTCGCCAACGAATCCGTCTACGATACCCTGAAGGTTACCGATTACGTCGAATCCAACTTTATCACCGAGGACGATTTGACCTGCAACTCCGAGTCCTACAACTCCGAGGAATATACCTGTCAAGCCCTTAACGAATCCATTTACTTTTTCGAATATTGCTTTCATTTTGCTATTTCCTTATTTTAATCTATGTTCTTTATTTCAAGAACTTGCCTTCTGAATTGAAGGACTTTTTATAATTATAATAAATATTATACTTTATTACAACTAAAAGGGTTTTTATAAAAATTGTTAGATTAAACTATTTTCTTTTCTATGTGTGAAAAAACACGTATAATGTCATTATCGTGTATTGCGTTAATATTGTCCGCCACAAACACCAAAGCACTTTTTTCCCAAAATAGTGTGCAATCTACCGTTGCTGATGTTTGATTATTTCTTTTTATTTTCACAAGCATTAAATATATGCAAAATAAAAGAGTGTGTCAACTATTATTTCTGAAAGATTATCTAAGCAGATTTCCTGATCGGATTTTTTCTCGTTCTTTTCTTTCTTTTGCTACTTTTTTATCAAGTGCTTTTATTTTGAAAAAATAAATAGGATAAGTAATAGGTAAGCAAATATATGCTATCATCCAGCCTATTTTATCAATAATATAATCAAACACATTATATAAATATTATTAATGTTAGTTTTTATAATCTGTTAAATCAAAATTGTTTATTTTCATAATCCGTTTTTGTTTATCATTGGTGATGTTAACCAACCCAGGTGTCTTGGTTATGTTGACATGGTTTATTTGACACATTGTAATTTTATGGTTTTTACCACCTTCTTTGCTTAATGCCAATAATATATTGCCAATGATGTTAATTTCGGATGTATCAAGAATACCTTCACCTAAATAAAAACCATGACTCGAACTTCTATTTGTTAAATGAAACCAAGTTGCAGTTGGATGTGATTCTTTATATTCAGTTACCAAGTCACTGTTTTCTTGAGCATTTGAACCAAATTTAACAATTTTGTTGTTAACTTGAAACAACTTCATTTAATTTAAAATTATGATTTAATATACTTTTTATATGTAATATAAGCAATTACCACCACAGGAATAATAATTAAATAAATAGCATTAAACTGATGACTTGTATGTTCGCATAATCCACTTACACAATCGAGATGCTTTGGATTGATTTTATCAAATATTGTTTTCATTGTTATAAATATTATATTTATTAATTCTTTCACGCAAAATTTTTCTTTTTGCAGAAGTTTGTGGAATGCGATTGCGATACTTTACATTAAAGTTTTTGTAACCTGTTTTAAGAATCATATATCCACTTCCACCAATAAACTTCTTAACAAGTTCCAAGTAAATAAAAGCAAACATTCTTCCATGCGTTGCATAACTTTTATTGAAATTGACTACAAACGATAAACGATCAACTATGATATGTGTCAATTCATGTAAAATGATTGGCACATTACACATATGGTATGGAATGCTGATAAAATCTGCACCAAACGCATATGCCATATTTTGATTTGGATTTGCTTTTTCAATTTTAAGTTCCGTTTCCGAAAATAGTCTTCCAAACTTTTTGCGAAACCAAGTGTTGTTTACAACTTCTGACATTTTTTCAATCGCATCTTCGAATGTCATGGAATTTTCGTCATGCCAAGGAATTAACGAATACTCAGCATTATACAATTTATTCATTTGAGAATCACGTGATCCGTTGTCGTAACGGTTTTTAAGCATTGACCATGTACTGTGTGATTTACTCCAAACGCAGTTATCGTATTTACTTTTATTAAAATGCAGTATAATACCCTTTCTGTAACTCTCAATTACAACTTTGGGTTTGTGTTTTTCTCTCATTATTCTTATACAATAGCAAATTTTGTATAAAAAGTCAAGTCAATAAACCTTCGCATATACCGATGCTTCAAACATTTCCGACAAACCTAACGAATGAGCATATCCGTAAATTCCGGTGACAATCAAATCTTTTTCTTTGTCATTTTTAATAGCAGATGCGATTTGAAGTGCTTGTAATTTGGATGTAAGATAATCTAATGCAACTGCATTGCTTTTAAAACCTTTGTTATCTAGCTCTGCTTCAAGTGCTGAAATACTTGGTTTACTTGGAAATACTTGTCCATAAAATTTGTTTATTTCCGACAATATTTTATCTTTCTTCATTGATTTTATTTTATTATTGTCGTAAATATCACGATTCGCAAGTGATTTTATTATATGCTTTGTTGCACCAAATCCACATTTTCCATTGTTTGCAAATTTACCTTTTAATTCCACTTGAACACTTTGACCTACACCGAAGGTTCTTATTTGCATATTAAGTCCTGCAACAGTTTCTATCACCACATCCTTTGATGAAAATGGTGTGCTTTGTGATTTAATTGATTTGAATTTAAAAGCATGATGTTGTTTATCAATATTGTAAACTGAGTAATTAACTGAAGCACCCGTCTTTTTCAATGATATTCCCACGATTTCAGTTTTCTTGAATCCATTTAATAATACTTTGTTGAGTGACACGATATCGTTGGTTGCGGGTAAATCACTTTTGTTGCTTATCCATATATCAGACGGATTCCATTTGTCGTTGCTTATTCTAATATTGAGTTTATTTAAAGGTTTCAAATGCTCTTGAAATTTTTTGTAAATAGAATTCATAAACACCGAGTCACGATGAAAATGATGTGATCGTGTAAGTTTGTTTCCTATTTTGGTTTTGATTTTCTGAGCAGTTAGTATCACAGAGTTTAACCACTTTTCATCAGTTTTTAACCAATCCAAAACTTTTTTGATTTCTTGTTTTGTGTTGGAACTTCCTAAATCAAGTACTTTGTCAACTGCATTTATTGTTATTTCTTCATCTAAATTGAATTCACCTAGATGAACCAACGAAGCAAGTGCTATGCAAACTGCACTTTCTGATAGCTTTGTAATTTCTGCTCCGGCACCTGATCCAGTTCCTTTTGAATAAGGTAATTTATCTATTTGAGTGAAACGATAACCGATATTCGTTTTAGAATCAACAAATACATTATTAGCATTTGCTTTCATAAAATTAACTATTTTATTTTCGTTTTTGGTAGCAGTTAACTTTTTTAATTGTTGTAGTTTTTGAGAATTATAAAATTTTACCGAAGGACCACCATCTATTTTAATTGAGTTTCCTGACTCAATATCACAGATTAATCTATGAATATACGAAAACTCATTTTTTTCTACATCAGTATATTGAAACGCACCCATTAATTTTGTTTCCACTCATCACCACTGTCATCATTATCGGTGTCACCATATTCATCCTCAAGTTCGTCAAGTAAATCATAATCCATGTTAGAATACTTATCTAGAACTTTACTTTCATCCGCAGTGAAATGGTTCAAGTCATGTAAATACAAATGACCATCAAACGTAGGGTAACTATCTCTGAATTGTTTTTCAAATTTCATGAATGCTTCTATCGTTAATGTATCATATGGAAAGTCAATACAGGCTTCTATTTCTTCTCCCAATTGACCACCAACCGAACCATTAAATTTTTCAACAAACTTAATCATTTCATCAACCCTAGCATCAATTTCTTCATTTGTGATACCCACAAATCCATATTCGTTGCCACGGATTGTAATTCCGTGCTTTACATCAGAGTTTTCGTCCATTGTATATAAATATGGACGAACATTGAAAACTAACAAATTTGACTACTCGGTTGCAACAATATCATCAAGAAAATAAAGGAAATTTATATTATTTTCTTTAGCAAGTTGCTTGGCAATTCTAAGTGCCTTATTCTTACTCTCAATTTCTTCCACAAGATTACCGAATGCGAATATCTGCACCCACTTAGGGAAGTTCTCATTTTTTACTATTTTTATCATCTCTCTTTGTTTTAAGGTTTATAGGTAAAAGAATCTACTCCAACTTAACTCTCCAATTAAGCAGTAAATTAAATTGATTCCAAGTAAACACCCGTATAAAGTAAGTGCTACACCAACGACGTTCTTGATAACATTTAACATAGTCCGTCAATTTTTCGTTTTGCGACATGAACAACCCGGTCACGTCCATACTCTGAATAAGTTCCGAATCCTTTAACGAACGCATTCCATGCAAGGGGTGAATTGGAATTTTCATCGTACCACACCTCAATGATGTGATCTTTGTATTCAATGTTTTCTTCGTTGGAATTGCTAACCTCAAGGTCAACTCCACTCTCAAAGGCACATTCTTGTATATGTTCTTTTAAACTCATAATATTATTAACTTGTTGCAAGTGATGGTGAAGTTGCAATTTCTCTTTGCAAAGACTTCAAGTCGTGTATGATATCATCAAGCACTTCTTCTGCTGACTGAATGCAGTAACCTTCTTTTCCGGCAAACTTCTTTGCTTCCCATCCATGAAACTTACTTGTGTTAATGGAATCTTTGGGATCAGCATAACGAATATTTTCGTTAACGATTTCTTTGATTTTGTTTCTAATTTCTGCTTGTTTCATAATTGTTATTTTTGTAATTCTGTGTATTAAGCACTTTGGCAATTTCTCCAACGAAGACTATTGCCGATACCGGTGCTACATTCACCTTCGTGACTAAAAAAGACATCATTTTGATATCCCATTGCAATTGCTTCTTGCATTGCAGTATTAGCAATATCAATCCACTTGGGATCACCATGAACTTGCTTGCAAGCACTACCATAAATTCTTACATAAGGATCATAATGCTTGCGATACACAACTCGCACAAACAGATTATGCTTCCTAAAAATTTCTGCCGTTGACTTGGCATCGTTGTGAAGATCAATCTTGCGTTGCTTCATAGCATCGTAAATTCCACGTGGGGTAGTTAAATCAAACTTAGTTTCTCTCATATTTTTTGTTTCTCTTCTCTCACTTTCAATACAGTAATCCTATCAGAATTATTATAAAAAGTCAACCTAAAAAATCATTACTTGCTGAAATTCTTGATCATCCGATTCAGATTTCTCAATTCATTCAATAAAAACTCAGCACCATCATAATTTCCAACTGACCTCATTTCCTTGATATCACTTTTTACTTCAATTCTTCTTGCAATCTTTTCCGCAAGAATATCATTCTTATTTACTTCACTCATATTTTTATTTTTAACGTTGTTAAAACTCACTCTCAATACAAGTATACTACCAAGAATATTATAAAAAGTCAAGCATTATTTTGCTAATAAACAAGTTCTTTTAGTGTCTGCAAATCCAACTTACCTGTTGCAAGTACAGGTATTTCATTTACAATTTTATGTTTTTTGGGAACAAATAAATTACCAAGTTGCTTGGATAGTTCACTTCTTAAGTTGGTAAAGTTAATATTCTCGGTGGTGATTAAATACAATTCTTCACCTTTGCGATCATGTGGAATTCCAACAATTACCAACTTTATTTGATCATCGTGTTGCCAATCAAGAATTTTAATTGCTTCTGCTTCAATTGTTTCGTGTGGAATCATTTCTCCACCAATTTTGGAAAATCTTGATAAACGACCTTCAATAAAAAGAAATCCATCTGAATCAAGTTTACCTATATCACCTGTAACAAACCAACCATTTTCAAATGCTGACTTGGTTTTAGAACTATCCATGATATACTCGGTGAATATATTATCACCTTGAAAGCATAATAATCCAGATTGTGTTCTTGATAAATCTACCTTGGTTTCAGGATGAATTGTTTTCACTTTTATAGATGGTAACATCCTACCAACTGATCCGTGTTTGATTCCATTGGTTGTTGTATTCAATGAAATCACAGGTGATGTCTCGGTAAGACCATAACCTTCAAGATACTTGCAATCTGCAATAGTTTCCCATTGTTTAATAAAATCTATGTTGCTTTTTTCTGCACCTGCAACGACATATTGCAAACTTTTGAATTTGTTGCTTGATCCCTTTTTAAGATATCCACGCAAAAAGGTGGGAGTTCCTAGAAGTATGCTTACTTGCTCTGCTTGAATGGCTGCAATGGTTTTGTTTATTTCCAAGGGACTTGGTATTGTAACAATCGGAATGCCCTTGATCAACGGTAACCACATTGTAACGGTAAATCCAAAACTATGAAACAATGGTAGATTTGCAAGCAGTTTACTATTTTTTGGAAACTTCTGAATTTCACAAATTCCGTGGACATTACTGAGAATGTTTTCGTGCGATAATGATACTCCCTTTGGACTACCACTACTTCCACTTGTAAATAAAACTGCAAATTCTTTTGTTGTGACATTCGGTAATATATTCAATATTCGTTTGGAAATTGTTTTGGGAATTGAATGCAGAATATAGTTCTTGATTAATTTACATTTATCAGATTTGTATGCTTTTAATTGTGTATCACAATCAATTGTATCAGACTCAGGAAATGGATATTCAGGAAACTTTGTACGCATTGCAGAAACTGTTAATACCAACTTGATTCCTGATTTTGCTAAACAATGTCTTGCAACATCATTTGTAACTGAGAAGTTTAAATTTACAGGTATTTTACCTGCAAGCAAAACTGCAACATTGGCAATTACACCAACCGCACAACTTGGAATTACAACACCAACTCTATCTGAATTTGTAGATTTAGCAATATCTTTTGACAACGCAGTTGCCATTATCAAAATTTGCTTTTTAGTTATATGAATTGGTTTATCAAGACTATAATCTGTAACACATACATTTGAAGAATTTGTGCGAAGTGAGTTGTATAACTCAAACACTAAGTTATTCATGAATTAGATTTTCGTTGAATTCCTTTTTTACCGATTTCGTATCCTGCATTTTCAATGGCAGTTTTAATCTCGGCATCAGATAATGTTTTGTTTTTTAATAGCATTATATGAGTGTATGATGTTTGAATATCAAGTGTGACGGTCTTAACCTTCTTGGTCTTTGATAAATGCTTTGTTATGCCTATTGCACACGAAGGGCATACAAGACCCTTTACGTGTACAGAGATGGTGCTTCCAAGCAATAGCAAAGGAAACAACATCAATAAGCATACAACACCAAATAAACGCATTACGCAAGAATCTTGTTTAGAATCTTACCATCATGTGCGACCTTGAAAGGTCTTCCACTTGGTGAGTAATGTATTTCTTCAAGTTTAAGTCCAAGAGCATGAGCAATCGTTGCGTTGAGGTCTTCAACTGATGCTCCTTCTTCTTCAACATAATGTGCTCGTTCGTCACTTACTCCATAAACAGTTCCACCTTTAATTCCACCTCCAGCAAGAAATGCACTAAAAGCAGTAGGATGGTGATCACGACCAATACGACCTGCTTTAACTTCAGGACTTCTTCCGAACTCACTTGCAACCACAACCATTGTGTTGCTTAATTTACCGGTTCGTTCAAGGTCTTTTAATAATGCTGATAATCCACGATCAAGTGTTGCACCACGTGTTTCCATGTTTCCGAATACATCGTTGTGCATATCCCAACCACCAAGTTGAACTTCAACAAAACGAACACCGGTATCTACTAATCTTCGTGCAAGCAAACATCCTTGACCAAAGTTATCATCTCCGTACATTTCACGGGTTGCTTCAGTTTCTTTTGTTAAATCAAATGCTTCTAAATCTTTACTGCTCATTAATTTTACTGCATCGTTATACAAATCTGTATAAGCACGAACTTGCTTTTGTGAATATTCACCAAGAAACATTTTGTTGAATTCTTGTGCAGTTTTTAAACGACCGTCATACATAGTTTCATCGAGATACTTTGCAGCCTTTGAGTTCTGAATTCCACTTGAAGGATTTCCCAACGGAAGAGGACCATGTTTGCTTTCAAGAAATCCCGCACCAAGAACATCACTTCCTCCGTTGATGCGAACTTGTGCCGGCAAAGTTTTATTTAATTTACCTGACAACCGACTTACCCAACTTCCTAATGTCGGATGTTTGATTGTTCCTCTTCGTTGATATGAAGTATGAAGCAAATAGTTTGCTTGTTGGTGTGCTCCTTGATTACTTGTCAAACTACGAATCAAAGATGCGTTGTGCATTTGCTTTGCAGTTTCTGGTAACCAATGACCAATTTGAATTCCGTCTGCACTTGTTGCAATTGCATTGGTTTCACCCATTACATCTGCATTTTCTGGTTTCGGGTCAAATGTATCAATGTGAGTCATTCCACCTGACATATACAAAAATATGACGTGTCGTGCAGATGCAGGTTTTCCAGGTATTTCGTATGCAGTTAAATCACCTGCTCCCATGATGGCACTTACTCCAAGACAAGTCTTGGCCATTCCTTTAATAAATTTTCTTCTTGATAATTCGTCTGTTAATAGATGTTCCATTTTAATTTTCCTTTTCTGTTTTAAATTTAACGAATAAAAATAAATTCATGGGAGTTCATAAGAATCCATGCAATATGTTTTGCTCCGTCTTTTTGATCAATGTATTTTTTTAAAAGTTTCATTTCTTTTGCGTTTGGCTCGCGATTAAGAATGCTCATAAAAATGTCTTCAATTTTTCCGGTTTCACGTTTTTCCTGTGCCATGTGTTTCATAAAGTCGGCATTTTTATTGTTTACGATTTTTTGCTCAACAAATCCATTGAGCATATTAAGAACTTGAGGTGTAGTTGCTTCAAAGTTTGAATTTTCAATGAGTGCTTTGTCACTTCCACCAAACTGACGAATGAGGTGGCCACCTCTTGCAGGATAACCTACATAACTGCTACGAATCAAATCACGTGCAGGTATCTTTTTTGGTTCGTATGATGTTCCATCTGCTTTATTCAACTGAGCAACAACATCTGCAAGATTTCTTGATGGTTTTTCGGTCTCGGCGAGATATGCTTTTAATTCGTCATAAATTTCTTGAGCAGTTTTATCTTTGTATCGTTCATAAACTGCTTGATACTTTTCATCGTAATTTGAAGGAACTCGTTCAGGTGAATCAATGTTGTTGTAAACTAATGTTACCAATGAATCCCAAATTTGTTCTCCTGTCATTCTTTGAAGTGGTGGTCCTGCAAAGTAAAATGTTTCGGGACTTTCATAATCATCTTTAACACTATCACGTGTAAATAAATCCATGCTATAAAGCACTCGCATAAATTCTTTAACATCATAATCAACTGATGCCATAATTTTTTCAAGATACGCAAGCAATTCAGGATTACTAGATTCGGTCATATCATTCATATCGTCCACCGGTTCAATCAACCCAATTCCAAATGCTCGTTTCCATAAACGATTCACTATAACGGTGGTGAATCTTGGATTTGCTTCTGAAGTAATCCATTCTGAAAACTGCTTGCGACTTTGTGGAAGTTTTGTTCCTTGTTCAATTTTCAATGGTGGTGCAAAAATTGCTTTTGCATGAAGTGTGTCACCTGGTTTTGCGTCATCTTCCATAAACGCATCTGTAAGTTTGATTGTTCCTTTGCCTAATTCATCTGCTAATCCGTATCCCATAATATCACGAATATAATTACGATATTGTGTAAATGTTCTTGCATCATCACTTTTATCTTCACGAACAAGTTTATTGAATTCGTTAACAATTTTTTGAAGTTCTTGTGGACCACGAACACGACCAACTCCGTCTGTGAATGCAGACATTTCATAAAATTGTTTTTGTGTCCATTTATCAAATGGATGATCGTGACACATAGCACATTCTAATCGTGTTCCTAAAAATACTTGTACGGTGTTTGCAAGATTATCTAATGGCATACCACGATCACGCAAATAAAATCCTATTGCTTCGTTGCCTGAATCATAATACGCACCTTCGGCGGCAATTAGTTTTTGCACGAATTCATCAAACGGAGTATTTGCACGAATTTCATTGCGAACATATTCACGATAACGAAATCCACTATTAATATTTGTGTTGTTGAGTTTGTCTTGAATGCGAAGAATATCAGCAAAGTAATTTAACTGATGACTAACATAACCCTCGGTGTCTAACAATTTATTTATGAGTTTAAGTTTATCTCCACGCATTTCTGTTTTGAATTCATCAATTTCTGCTTTACCAGGAATTCTTCCGATGATTTTTAGATATGCTCTACGCATAAAAGTATAATCATCTGTATCACGGGTTGGTCTTTGCCGTTCACTACGAAGTTTTTCCAACACCAAATTATCAGCATATCTTGCCAACTTTTTGATTGTTGCTTCATTTAATGGTCTTGGTAATTTAGGAACATTATAATCTGATGTCATATAATCATCACGAATCATTCGTTGTGATTGCAATGCCAATGCAGTTAATTTGAAACGAAATAATTGCAAATCGTTCTGTCGTTGAAACAACACACTTTCTCCGTTGTATTCAATAACTTTTCCTTCAAGTTTCTTTCCGTCACCACTAACAATAGTAACAACTTTTCGTTCAGAAGAAATCTCTTTTAGATCCTCGGCATTAATCCGTTCCTGTGCGGTTAACCCGACAGAAATGCTCACAAGTAGCCCCAATAGCACAAAACTTACGTTTTTCATAATATGTCCAATAACTTAAATATATATTATTGTGACAATTTTGCAAGTTTTTTATTGTTAATTTACGACATTGAAGTTATTTTACAAACTCCTTTTTGATTTTTGCTTCAGATGGACTATTCAATTTCTTACCATTCGGTAAAATTACATTGTGAAAAGTGGTAGGATAACGATAAAATGGTTTTCCATAAACACTATAACTTAGCACAATAGAATTTTGAACCGTGAATTTACTGCTATCTTCAAATTCAAACGAAATAGTGTTGCGATTACTATTTCCACTGACATCAACTCCAATACCACGACTTCCCACAATCACACTTAATTTCATTTTCATTTTCAATACAAAACCTTCAACTGCTTCTTTTGCAGATTGCTTTGCCATTTTGTCAACGATGCTTTTGTAATCTTTTTTCACCGAGTAAACATAATGGCCGTTGGGACCATATTCACTATCAAGAAAGTTGCTGAGAATTTTATTCAAATGGTAATTTTCTTTGCTTTTGTATAAATCGTAAGTGGACGTTGAACCTTTTCGTTTTGCATCTGCTTGATATTGTGTGATTAATCTGTTGAAATGATCTTCAAAGTTTTCTTCTAATTCCTTTGCAAATCCTTTACCAATTTTTTCAAGTTCTTGTTCAATTTCTTTGTTAAGAACACCAGTTGGAATTGCACTCTTTTTAGTTCCAACACCAACTTGACGTTTAACAACATCATTTTTCATTGCTTTAAGTTTTTCCGCAATTTCTACCCAAGGTTCACACGCAGTCATTGCGGCCTTTACCAACTTGGTTGCGTTGGGACTTTTGATTGTTCTTTTGAGTTGCTTTTTTGTGCGTTTAAGATAACCTGCAACGTGCAACACTGAATTTGGAAATGAGTATTTGTATTCTTCTGTTTCTCCGTCTTGTTTTTGTAGTCCCCAAACGGTGAACTCATTTGCACCTTTTAACTTTGTGCTATTGGTTGCAATATCAAATGCTCTTGATACATCAGTTTTAATTTTCTGAAATTGTGGATTTGGAATTTTCTCACCAGATTTCCATTTTTGAACAAACTCAATTGAGTCTTTGTGTTTTACATCAACCGTTTGAGATAATCTTATCTCGTTTACTATTCTCATGTATCTCATTCTTTATATAATCTACCAAAGTTATTATAAAAAGTCAAGACATTTATTTATTGAATATTTTATCAGACTTGAATATGTCCGCAGGATCCTGTGCTAAATCTAATACCTGAATTCTTACTTTTTTACATCCGTGTTTATCAGTAAGAACTTTTGCAATCTTTTTTGCTTGTGAATGAGAAGTTGCTTTTGTGTATAAAAGTTCTTCGGAGTTTTTTCCCGGTGGAATTCCCCAAATTGGAAATTCTGTATCTACATCTTCGTGAACTCCGTGTGTTTGATCTGTTGCAAGATAATCTCTGCATACATTAAGGTAGTCAGCAGCCTTACTTACTTTATCAATCCACCAATTAGGAAGTTCTTCGTTCTCTGCTTTATCTGATAAACATTGTAATATGCATTCGGCATCTTCCGATGCTAATTTAAGTTTTCTACGAGAAAAAGAAACATCTCCGTGATGTTCTTCCGTCAATGTTTCAAGTTCTTCACGAATAATTTCTTTGAGTGTGTCTTTTGAAATTTTCATTAATGATCTCTGGCTTTTTTACGAAGACGTTTAAGTGCATTAAATACTTCTCCGATTGCAAGACGGTCTTGTTCTACAAAATACAATAAATCACAAACCGCATGAGTAACTTCCCCCGCATATCCTTTTAGTTTGTTGTTTTTTGATACTTTTTGAATTGCATTATTCATATCAAAATATAATGATTGAAATTCTTTAAATTCTGATTTATTTTTTGCACGATTAGCATCACGATTAGCAATAGCATTATCCAATGCACGATTTTCATCAATCTCTTCGTGAAGTTCATCACCACGCAATACTTTCAACGTTGCTCTACGATATTTTTGCGAAGAACTTTTAACACGTTTCATTGTAGTGTTCGCACTTCCTTTGTCATCAAATCCAGTTGCTCCAAATAATGTGGAAAACTCAAATGCTGAATCATCGTTTGTGCTTTTTCTTCTGTAATAAGCAGGTTCTCCACGCATACCGGTTGGATCAACAATAAAAAACTTATTTTTGTTTTCCGAAATTTTTTGTTCATCAAGTGTGACCATTTCATCACCAAGAGCAGATGCCATTGAAGATAGTTCAATCCAATCCAACTTCTTGTTATCAGGACCTTTCCACTTGCCTTTTCCAAGATCAGTATACTTCTTGCCTTGCATAGTAAGTGTTCTACCTGCACGTCCTTTTTTGAGAAAGTTACCAACTGCCTTACCTTTGATTTTTCTTTCGGAAAGTACAGTTAATGATTCAAGTTCTTCACGAACTATTTGTTTGAGTTTGTCTTTTGAAATTTTCATTCGGTTGGTCCTATTGCAAGTGAGTTTCTAAAAATATCGTATACTTCATCAGCAGGAATATAACCAGGTAGCATTTGATCAAGTTGTTGAGGTTTAACTCGTTTCATTTTCTTTAATGATTTTTCAAGTTCCTTCATTCCACCTTTGCCGAGATAATCTTCCCAATCATAATGATCTGAAATATGATCCCAAATTGTTTCACCAGGTAAATCTTTTGCTACCGATGGACGCATTTCATTTACTTCTGCTTCTGTGAACAATCCGTGTATTAAGTTACCAGGGATATAATCAGGCAACATATGATCAAGTTCTTTTGCAGTTAGTTTGCTTTTTTTTGCAATTGCAGATAATGCTTTTTTGCCGAAAAACATTTTATGATTTTTGTCTTTTGAGTTTTTAATTCTATTAGCAACTTCTTTTCCTGATAAAGAAATTTCTTTTTCTGACAAACTTTTAAGTTCTTCACGAACGATTTGTTTAAGATGTTCTTTTGATATTTTCATAATGATGTTCGTAATCCTGTGTTTTGTTCAAATGTATCACGGAGTGTATCTGCATAAACACCCTTTGCTTTGGATTTTACTTTTTCTTTGTAATTTCTGATGCTTAAAAATTCTATATCGTATGTGTCCATGCTATTCAAGTTGATGCGAACATAATTTATACTTTTTGAGTTTCTTCCGATTTTAAATACCATTCCTTTTGGTCCAATGAAAAAGTCTTTTGCTCCTGTCATGGCAATAAAACGACCACCTCCGAGTTGAGCAATAACTTCTGCTCCTTCTCGTTTACTCATTCCTTCTTTAATTTGTTCAAGTTCTTCTTGAATCATTTCTTTGAGTTTTGATTTGGTGATTTTCATTTACTTGATTCCAAATTTTTTAAGAAACTTTTTGGTTTTGTTGATGTCCATTCCCATTTGAAAACGATCCATTGCTCCTAACTTAAAGTAAGACTGATATAACTTTTTCAATGACTTTGCATCATACTTTGTTTCTTTGGAGATGTGATTTACAAACTCTTTTTCATCGTAATGATCCATTGAATTTGCAATTTGATCCAATACAAAGTTTAAATCACTTGATTCATTCATTGAATCTTCTTTGATTGATTTTTGAAGTTTCTTTAAAAGTTTTGCGGAATACTTTTTTGCATCGGATGACAAATGCTTCATATTTTTTGAAATGATGTCCGCAAGATAATTGACTTTAAAATACTTCAAAGACTTCATATCTACTCTTGGTCCTTCTTTTTCACCAAACATTGCAATCAAACCAACTGCGAGTTGTTGTTCACCGGAACTCAAAACACCTACATTAATGTTTGCTCCGTTTTCTTCTGAAATAGATTCAGCAAGACGAACTTCTTTTTTGTTGCTTCCGGTGAGTGTCACGGTTGATGAACGACCTTTTTTTTGTACATCAATCATTCCTTTTAGTTTACCATCGGTATGTACTTTCGTTACAACACCATCGTGGTTTCCGTTAAATTTTACTTCATCACCAACTTTGAATTTATGGTTTTCACCAATGATTTCTGTGATAACTTCTCTTACGAGTTCTTTGAGTTCTACTTTTGCTTTCATTTTATTAAACATTGTTTCTTGTACGATTTCAGTTAATTCACCCATTGCTATGTTATCGTTGCTGATGTATTCTGCATCACTACCTACATTCTTTTTACTTGTGATGTAAATGCTATCACTTCCCCACTTACGGGATGTAATCTTGTAGTATGCAAACGGACTTGTTGCAAAGTCTACTTTCATACCAAGTTTTTCAAGATCATCACGATAATTAAGAAACGATTTCTTTCGCATCACCTTGATGATTTTCATTTTTTCAGACTTATCAATTCTTTCAACAATAGATTTTGAATTTTCCATAACAATAAATATATATTTGTTTGGTTAATAATTCAAACAAATAATTGCTATAAAAACTCAATCTATTTGCTTTGGTATGTCTAAACGAAGTTTTGTAGTTGGATTTCCTTTGTCATCAGTATCCAAGACTTTGATCAACTTACATTTTTCAGGATAACCCACAAACTTCTTTGGATTGCCTTCTTCGTCAATTATTCTGTGTAATCCTGGTTTAGGATCAATCTGAACACATTCAAGTAAATCATGTCCGTTGTATTCACCTTTGTCATACGAATGTGGATATAATCCTTCTTCTTGATTAAGATATCCCATTATTCTTCCGTAACGAGTTCTTCCACCACTTTTGCAAGCAACACACTTACCTACTTCAAACGTTTCTTTTTTAAAAAGACTTTTGCGTGGAATATAATGCTTGAGTTTACTTCGTTTTGATTTGAATCTTTTTATTTCACCGTTACCACCTTCAAGTGGAGTAAGTTCTTTTGGACAAATTCGTATGCACTCAATTGTTGGATCACTCTTACTATCAGATAAAATTGATATAATTTCCCCAACTCTTCTTCGTCCTGCTCTTGCAAACGATGTTTCTTTTACGTGGTCTCCAATTTCTAATTCTCTTTTTGTTTTTTTCATTGTGCTAAACTTATGTATTTTTGTTTATTAAAATCGTAGTAAAGTTCTTGGTCAAAGTTGAAGTAAACCCAACCACTATCTCGTATGAATACGAATGGAAAAAATTTATCGGTTGTCCACATCCATCCGAATTTTTCTGAATACATCCACACCGAGTCAAACGAGTCTCCTGGGATATACAACCACCCAAGATTTACGTGATAAGTCCAATTGTAATTGATGGGTGATTGGTAGAAATATCCAAACCAATCTAAATGCTTCCAATTATTCCCAACCAAAGTAGCACTATCCCAATCGGTGATAAAATAAACCGGAGGTTGTGTGTCGGTGCTATTACCATCATCGTTGTCAGTTGCATCATCGTTGTCAGTTGCATCATCGTTGTCAGTTGCATCATCGTTGTCAGTTGCATCATCGTTGTCAGTTGCATCATCGTTGTCAGTTGCATCATCGTTGTCAGTTGC
>Ga0206677_10001375_pt1 | contig 22531 bp, 17 predicted proteins | sample M130m12015metaG_FD_155475 | JGI IMG/M metagenome (GOLD analysis project Ga0206677, IMG submission 155475) | Ammonia-oxidizing marine archaeal communities from Monterey Bay, California, United States - M1 30m 12015 | ecosystem: Environmental > Aquatic > Marine > Intertidal zone | place: USA...
AAGCCCAAGGCATCTCTAGATGCATCAAGTCCAAAAATATTAAAAGAAAAGTTTGTTTTTTCAGAAATAGAATGTACCCATTTCAAATTGTATAACAGCCAATTTACTTGAAACCAATTTCTTTTTCTATTGCTTTGATAAGGGTTTTCTAAAAACATTTGGTCTGTTAACCCGCCAGCTTGTTGCGCCAAGTAATCTAAATATGTTATTTCAAAAGAGAAATTATTTTTATCATTGGATGAATAATCTACATGTAAAAAAGCATTATTAGATTTAAAACTAGAATTCGGTCTAAAACCATCTCCTTGTTTATAATTAAAGTAACCATAGTAGGAAACTTTATTTATGGTACCACTTGCACTTGTGAAATTTGTATACAAACCAAAATTACCTATGGTATTTCTAGTGATAACTTCTACTTCTTTCTGTTGATTTGGTTTTTTGGTAATAAAATTTACCAAGCCACCAAACTGAGTACCATATTGTAGTGATGCTGCACCTCTAATTACTTGAATTTCTTGCAAACCCTCTGCTGCAGGCGTATAATAACTTTCTGGATACCCTAAAACATCTGCACTGATATCGTAACCATTTTGACGTGTGTTAAAATTTGCAGTTCTGTTAGGATCTAGACCTCTACCACCAATATTTAATTGCAAACCTGCATCATCATTCTGATAAATATTTAATCCCGCAATTTGATTAAAAATCTGTCTGGCATTATTAGATGCTAAATTGGCTGTAGATTGGTTTACTAAAATAACCTCTGTTTTTTTTCCTGCATAAATAGCGGTTCCAACAACATCGTTCAAACGCTTTAATTCAAAAACTTTTTTTCTTCTTGAGGTAATTTTAATTTCTGAAAGTTCTTCTAGAAAAGGAGACAATACTATTTGAATGTTTTCCAAATTATCTGATGTAAATACAACATATTTAATTTTATAGTTTTCTAAAAAAAAGACCAAAGAAACCTCCTCCTCATTTGATGAAAACATAAAATTTCCTAAGGCATTTGTTTGTGCTAGAGAGCCTCCATTTTGATCATATATTTGAACGCTTTTTATAGGATTATTATCTGTATCTACAACAATTCCCGAATACTTGTATTGACCAGAAAAACTGATACTCGCAAAAAAAAATATAACAGAAACTATTTTTTTAAACATCATTTTAAATTCCTTTAATTTTAATTTCTGACGAAAATGGAACAATCCAATCTTTGTGCTTAAAACTTTCTTTTTGTTGATACAAATCTATTTTTGGATTGATAAAAATAGCACTCAACCTACCATTTAAAGCCACATAACTTTCCACAAAAACTTGTATATTTTTGTGACCTTGACTTTTAAAATGATCTCCTAAATAGTGTGCATATTCTAAAATAAAATCAGGTTGAAAACTCATTTGCTTTTCCTGAAAAGAGGTTAAAAAGTCTTTGTTATCCACATAAAAGAATTTCTTTGTTTTCCCATCAACAATTTTAAAATTTGCAAAGCCTGCTTTTTCCATCAACATCACTCTCCAAGAGAAACGATATCCTTCTTCTGTCCAAAATAATTCTCCCGGATATAAAAGATAACGCCACGGAAATAATATTTGTATACATAAGAATACAGCAACAATGGTTACAGCTATTTTTCGTCTCCCTTCATTAAAATTATAATTTTTAACCTCTTTGATGGTGGACTTACTTCTCACTAAATAGGTTGATAAAAATCTAATTATGTACTGATGAAAAGACGCATCAAAAAAGATAATAGCAGAAACAATCATTATCAAAGGAAACATTCCTATTGGAAACAAAACACTTGTGAAAACATGAAAAAATATCACTAAGAAAAAAGCAAAAATTCGTGATCTCTTATATAGTAGTAAAAAAGGTATGAACAAGTCATATAACATTCCCCCCCAACTCATGGCATAAAAAAACCATTCTTGCTGCATGATGTTTTCTCCAATAAAAGGCAAATCATATTTAGAAGGAAGCCATATTTTTAACGGCATTGCTCTAAACAACCAATCTGAATTTAATTTAGCCAGACCCGCATAAAAATAGACTATTACTAATAATAATTTAATACTATCGACGGTCCATTTAGGAACTTGTTGATACTGAATTTTTTTCTTGTGTGCATCTACTGAAAATAACACGTTGGCTGGTAAGAAAATTAATAAAAAACTTATTATACTTATAAAATAATAATGATTTAAATAAGTAGTTTTATCCATCAATTCAATATATAAGAAGGACAAGAAAAACGTTAGAATAGCTATTCTATATTTATAACCGATTGCTACCATTATTGAAGAAATCGCACAAATAGCAAATAATAAATAGGTGTAATTTCCAATAGGTTTTACCCAAGAAAAACCTTCGTATGAAAAATGAAATTTGGGTACTAAGTATAATTTTTCTATCCAACCGTAGGACCAGAAACGAATAATACTAATAAACATCATTAATCCAAAAAACAAGCGAAATACTGCTAAAGAAGCAGTATTTGTCTGAGCTTTGAAATTGTATTTATATACCAAGATAAAAAAAACCTGAATTTTATTGAATATACAACGAAGCTCAGGTATTAATTTTGTTTATTTTATTTTTTAATCTCCATCTGCATCAACATAATCAACATTGATATTGAAAGCTTGAAGCATATCTACTTTTAATAATATAACTACTTTTTGTAATACATCATATGTTAAAGTCATGGCAGTATTATCCGTAGTAACTTGTCTGTAAAAACTGTTGTTTAAGTTTTCTATTGTAGTAGTTGCTTGATTGAATTGAGAAGTAATACTAGTGGCAATATCTGTTCTATCTAGTTTTAACAAGTAATCTCTGAAACCAATACCAATTTCTGAAGAAGCGTAATGCGATCCTTCAAATACATTCTTAACAGCTGTTAAAGCTTCTAAAGCTAATATCTTAGAGACATTTTCTTTGTAAAAACCTTCTACTTTTTCTGGTAATGGATTAGATGAAAAAACGCCTGCAGGAATTCCAAATTTATTTGCTCTCAAACCTTTTTCGTAGTAAAAGATGTAATCATTGATCAATTTATTTACAACACTTGTTGCATTATTTTGGATACTTGTAACAAAAGAATTTCTTTGTGCTTTAAAATCTGAAACAACGATATCTGTTAGGGTTTTCATTTGATCTAAGACATCTAAAATATATTTTTTGTAATCGTTACCAGAAGCCTGGTTGTATTTTTCTAAAATAGCAACATCTGTATCTGCAATACCATTTAATAAATAATCTATGGCAGGAAAGCCCTGAGCATCTTGATTGTTAACATTGTCTAAATCATAACTTCCATTTGCTATATTATCTTCCACATCTTGAACAGTCAAAGGATATACATTCATATGAAACTTAAACTGTAATTCTTCTGCTTTACCTATATCAAACATTTCTATGTGTTGCCAGGTTTTATATGCAGTTAACCAAGAAGTTCTAAACGCTTCTAAATTTGCTTGATTTGAATTTGATGCAAATAATTCTCCTGAGGCTTTTAGATCGTTCATTTTTTCACTAAAATCTTCGTAAGAGGGAAGTATGATATTATCTGTAATATTTTCTAACATTAACGACCTGTCAAAATCATCTGCCATCGTAAGATTCTCCTCTTCTGTAGAAGTACAGGAGTAAATCATGAATAAAACACCTAAGAAAAGTAAAAAATTTTTAAACATATTATTTCTATTTATTCTAAATAAAGATACAAAAGTAGTAAAAAGCAATCTAAAAGTATTGCTTTTTACTACTTTTTTTTTTTTTTAATTAGCCGCTTCTTGAACAGTGAAATTGAATTTTGCAGCGATTGTTTCAGACATCGTATCTAAGGTATCAGGAGTAACATCCCACAACCCATTACCAACCATTAATGAATCAATAAAAGAAGTAACCTCTTGAAGCGTAAAGTAAGCATCTAATGAATTTGGCTGTCTTGTAAACTGAAGACTGTAAATAAAGCCAAGACCTTCTGATAAATCGTGAAAAGCAGCAGCCATATCTGAATTTAAATCAGCTTTACCCTGCTGTAAGTAATAAATAGCTCTAATAGCAATTACTTTAGAAATATTCTCTCTAATTATTTCAACCTGCTCATCTCTTGTCGTGTAATCGTTATTTACAATGGCGGCTCTTCCTAGTTTGAATGCATCATATATCGTAGTGGCGATACCCTTAAAGTCGGGATCTCCATCAACTTTAGCTAAATATTTATTTAAAAAACTATCTGCACTCAATGTAGGATTTTCAGCATTGTCGGCTCCATATAAGTAACCAAAACCCTCATCCCATTTGTGTTCCATTGTCGTATAATTTTTTCCACTAGCTAGTGTTTTCAAATCATTGTCTGATATATTTGTTCCTGCATCCAATACTGCAGTACTTAAATAATTATTTATCATTTGGTCAACCATTAAACCACCTATCAATCCTTTATTGATAATTTGATTTAGCTCAACACCTTTTCCATTTACATATCGAGTAGATCCTCCACCTGCTTGCTGAATTTTACCAGCTGATCCAGCAGAAGCTGCGTTATTCCAATATGGATACACATCGCTTACTTGTTCTGCAATCCATGCATCAAATTGCGATTTTATAGCTATTGCATCTGTGCTGTTGGCAGAAAACAAGTCTGATGACGCCGCTGTTTTACTTCGTAAATTTTTTGAGGAAGCATCTAATGAATCTACTCCAAAATCAATACTACCTTCTTGGTGATCAAACATAGCATCTAACTGTGATTCAGTTTTTGTCTCATCTTTTAAGGCACTGACAAATATATTCCCCATTGCTATTCTGGCTGATTGACCACTGTAACTTACACTAGTAGCTCCATTTCTATCAAATGTATAGCTAGTTGGTGCTTCTGTTACTGTTAAATCAATGTCATTTTCTGAATTATTGTTACAAGAAAATAAGAGTATTGAACATAGAGATAAGGATAAAATTACTTTTTTCATTTTTATTAAGATTAATTATAAATAACGTTTTATTTTGTGCAAATATACTACACAAATCAATATGAACAAAGCTTATTTAGAATAAATAAAAATAAAAAGCGGGTAAAATAAATAAATTATTGAAAATCAATAATTTAACCTATAAGGATTTTAAATAATTAATTACAACTTTTCTGATATCAAAGGCTAAATCATCATTTTGAGGTTGAATAACAGAGGTAATTCCTTTATGATTTTGAGTTAAAAAGGGAATATCAAGCCCTTTTAACAAATAATCAGAAAAGGCCACCGTGTAAGTTTTGTTTAAGACCAATGGTTTATTTTTTATCATCCATTGATCTCCGGTTTGTTGCACATTATAACGCTGTAAATAAGCACCTTTACCTCGAACTTTAGCCCCATAATTGAGAACTTGTTCTAAAAGCCTTCCCTTGATGCCAACTTTTAGAACCCCACCCCCATAAGGAAGCACTCTAAAAATATCTAAGGCAGTAATAGCGCCACTTAATTGATCATCTATTCTTATGGAGCCACCATTTACTAGTGCACAATCTACTTCATCCTTGAAAGCAAAAGACATGGCTCTGGTAATAACATGGCCCAAATTTGTTTGCCGACTTCTTATAGGGGTATCTCTACCATCTAATGGAATTTTTGCTTTGAAAATAACTTCATTGGGGTATTGAATAACATTTTTAATTTGAGAATTTAAAATTGACTGCCAGTTTTTCACAATAGCCCCTACTTTCTTATCGGTTTTTATCGATGCATTAATTTCTTTTAATTCTGAAGTAACTAATGTTTTTTTTGTAGTCTTATCATATGATATTTTATGTATATAGACTGTTTTTGCATTGGCATCTGCTTTAGAAATTTGAACATCACCAACAAAATCATTGCTGTGTGTGTGTTCATGACCTCCCATTATTAAGGGAATATTAGGTAATAATTTTGCAATTCTTTTATCATTTTCGAGTGCAACATGCGTCAATCCAAAAACTACATCTACATCTTCTTTTATAGCCTCATAAGAGCTGTTAATTTTTTTATACATGTCGTCATATACGACAAAGTCTTTTGGATTAGATGGTATACAAACACTAACAAAACCTACTTTTATTTTGGTACCATCATCATCTATAAATTCTTTGACAAAAGTCTCTCCTACTGGATATTTTTGTCCATTTATTTCTTTGTAAAAAGGAATGAGACCCTCGTCTGTTTTTAGTTTTATATTCGCAGAAATCCAAGGAAAATTACTTTCGTTCAATCGCTTTTGAAGATCTTTTTGCGAAATATCAAATTCGTGATTTCCAAAAGCTACTAAATCAAAATTCATAGCGTTCATTACTTCTACCATTTGTTTGCCTCGAACTCTTTCACCATCTACTTTAATAGACCCTAGTAAAGAGGGATTTAAAAAATCTCCAGCTAAAAAGAGCATTGTATTTGGATTTTCTTCGAGTAATTGTTTATGAATGGTCTCTACCCTAGCCATCCCTCCATACTCTTCGTCTTGTATGGGTGCTATTTCATATACATCATTTAATTGTAGAAATGTAAGGTCTATTTTGCCATCCTCTTTAGAACATGAGACAATAGCTAAAAGAGATAACAGATAAAAAATTGATGTGATAAATTTCATTTTTGTTTGTTCTTTGTGGATGTTTTTCATGTTATAATTATTTATTGAAGGTCTCTAAAGCTTTATTATAAGCACTTTCAAAACTCATTGGTTTGATACCTGTTGCTACTTTTTGTGTAGTAAAATAACTCAGTAATTTTTCGGTTGGCATATTACCTGTCAACGCATCTTTTGCCATTGGACAGCCTCCATACCCTTTTATTGCTCCATCAAAACGTATACAACCTGACTCAAAAGCAGCAGCTACTTTTTCATACCATGTATCTGGAGTAGTATGCAAATGTGCTCCAAATTCAATTGCTGGATATGATGAGATTAAATTTGAAAACAAATATTTAATTGTTGCTGGATCAGAACTGCCTATGGTATCAGATAATGATAATGTTTGAATGCCCATTTTTGATAATTTTTCTATCCAATCACTTACTATTTCTACATTCCAGGGATCTCCATATGGATTCCCAAAACCCATAGACAAATAAACAACGACTTCTTTTTTTGAAGTATCTGCGATGTTTAAAATACTTTCAAGAGTATTTATAGATTCATTGATTGTTCTGTGAGTATTTCTCATTTGAAAATTCTCTGAAATCGAAAAAGGGTATCCTAAAGAATCAATTTCTTCAAATTGAGAAGCGTCTTTTGCACCTCTTACATTTGCAATAATTGCCAATAATTTACTGGCAGAGTTGGATCGGTCTAATTTAGACAAAACAGCTGCAGTATCTCTCATTTGAGGGATTGCCTTAGGAGAAACAAAGCTTCCAAAATCTATCGTATCAAAACCTACTTTTAAAAGAGAATTGATGTACAATGCCTTTTTTTCGGTAGCAATGAAATGTGATTTTATTCCCTGCATTGCATCTCTTGGACATTCTATGATTTTTACTTTATTCATCTGAACCAAAGATAAATATTCTATTCAAGAGAAAAACTATTTTAGGTTGATTATTATTTTTTTATTGTTCCTTTTGAATTAAAATTAGAGCTTCAAAAACAAACTTTAATTTTAAAAATATTTGAACTTCAAATTTGATTAATAATGGTAAATAAAGTTTTTATCCTTAAAAAATAATTTAATATTCCCCTTCTTTTAGAGCATAAAATTGATAATTTAATAAAATTATCAATTACGATGACCTTTTGCATTAACTATCCTATTTTTATTCGGATATTTGTAAATAATTATTACTTTCTAACAGAACATAATGATTGATAACGCTTCTTTAAAAACCTTACATGAATCACTTACTGGTGAAGTTCATTTTGATAAATTACATCAAACACTTTACGCCACAGATGCTTCTGTATATCGAAAAATACCATTAGCTGTCGCTTTTCCAAAAGATAGTAAAGATCTCAATATTTTAATAGAATTCGCTACCAAAAATAAGATTACTCTAATCCCAAGAACAGCAGGAACTTCTTTAGCAGGACAATGTGTAGGAGACGGAATTGTAGTCGATGTTTCTAAATATTTTACCAACATTATTTCTTTTGATGAAACATCAAAAACAATCACACTAGAACCAGGAATTGTTAGAGATTCTTTGAATGTATTTTTAAAACCCTATCAGCTTTTTTTTGGCCCTAATACGTCTACATCAAATCGTTGTATGATTGGAGGAATGGTGGGTAATAATTCTTCTGGAAGCACCTCTATCAAATATGGTGTTACCAGAGATAAAGTGCTAGCAATTGATGCTATCTTAAGTGATGGATCTTCGGCTACTTTTAAAGAAATCACCTCCAAAGAATTTTTACAAAAGACCAAAGAAAATTCTTTGGAAGGAAAAATATATCAATCTATTTATACTGAATTGATTTCGGAATCAGTTCAAAAAGAAATAAAAGATCAATTTCCAAAGGAAGCAATTCACCGGAGAAATACGGGATACGCTGTAGATGAATTTTTAACGTCTGATTTATTTGGTGGAAGCTCACCAACCATTAATGTTGCCAAATTTCTTTCGGGAAGTGAAGGGACTCTAGCTTTTTCTACTGCAATTACCCTACAGTTAGATGCTCTGCCTCCAATGGAAAGTATCATGGTTTGTTCTCATTTTACAAGTATCAATGAAAGTTTAATTGCCACTGTTACCGCAATGAAGCACAATTTGTACAATTGTGAATTAATGGACAAAACCATATTAGACTGTACGAAAAGTAACAGAGAACAAGCAAAAAATAGATTCTTTCTACAAGGTGATCCAGAAGCAGTTTTAATGTTAGAAGTTTCTGCGAACACAATTGAAGCAGCAGAGATTTTAGCAAATAATTTAATAAAAGAACTAGAAAAAAACAATTTTGGATATCACCATCCAAAAGTATATGGAAAAGACATTGCCAAAGTACATTACCTCAGAAAAGCAGGTTTGGGTTTACTGGGAAATATGATTGGAGACAAGAAGGCAGTTGCGTGTATTGAAGACACTGCTGTCGCTCTTGAAGACTTACCCAAATACATAGAAGAATTTACCAAAATAATGGACAAATACCAGCAAAATGCAGTGTATTATGCACATGCTGGAGCTGGAGAGTTACATTTGCGGCCTATTTTAAATTTAAAGAAAAAAGAAGATGTTGTTTTATTCAGAAAAATAACGACTGATACTGCAAAATTGGTGAAAAAATACAAAGGTTCCTTTAGTGGTGAACATGGAGATGGTATTGTACGTGCAGAATTTATTCCTTTAATGATCGGTGAAAAAAACTATCAATTATTAAGACGTATCAAAAAAGCTTTTGACCCAAATAATGTTTTTAATAAAGGGAAAATTACGGATGCTTTTGCGATGGATCAAAATTTGCGTTATGATGTTGACAGAATAGAACCCAACATCAAAACGATTCAAGATTTTTCTGATAATGAAGGGATTTTAAAATTAGCAGAAAAATGCAATGGCTCAGGAGATTGTAGAAAACCTGTATCTGCTGGAGGTACTATGTGCCCGAGCTATAGAGCTACAAAAAATGAAAAGGACACCACTCGTGCTAGAGCAAATACACTGCGTGAATTTTTGACAAATTCAACTGAACAGAATAAATTTAACCATACAGAATTAAAAGAAGTTTTTGATCTTTGTTTGAGTTGTAAAGCATGTGCAAGCGAATGTCCAAGTAATGTAGATATTGCAACTCTAAAAGCAGAATTCTTATATCAATACCAAGAATCCAATGGGTATTCCTTTAGAAATAAATTATTTGCTAACAATGCCAAATACAATAAATTAGGAAGCTATCTCCCAACAATTACCAACTTTTTTACGAATTCAATACTTGCTAAAAAAATTTTAGGAGTTGCTGTAGAGCGATCTGTACCTAAATTGACAAAACAAACCTTAAAAAGTTGGTTAAAAAAACATCCAACAAAAACATCCAACAAAACAGTTTATCTATTTAATGACGAATTTACCAATTTTTACGATGCTGAAATTGGAATAGATGCTGTCATTTTATTAGAGAAATTAGGATATCAAGTCAAAACAATTAATCATGATGAAAGTGGTAGAAGTCATATTTCTAAAGGTTTTTTAAAGGAAGCAAAAGAGATTTGTAATAATAATATTGCTGTTTTTAAAGATGTTGTTACTGATGAAACTCCTTTAATAGGAATAGAACCCTCTGCAATTTTAGGTTTTAGAGATGAATATATTCGCTTGGCAGATGACAAAGCATCCGCACAAAAAATAGCAAAAAATTGTTTCACTTTCGAAGAGTTTTTATTTCAAGAATTAGAAAAAGGAGCAATCGATCGTTCTCTTTTTACTTCAAAGGCTAAGACTCTGAAAATTCACGGTCATTGCCATCAAAAGGCCTTGTCTGGAACACATGCAAGTTTTCAAGTGTTAAATATCCCTTCCAATTATAGCGTGAGTATTCTAAATACTGGATGTTGTGGAATGGCAGGTTCTTTTGGATATGAAAAAGAACATTATAAGGTTTCTATGCAAGTTGGAGAAGATACTTTATTTCCAAAAATAAGAAATTGTAGTTCAGATACTGAAATTGCTGCAGCAGGAACAAGCTGTAGACATCAAATATTCGATGGAACAAATCGAATTGCTAAGCATCCAATTACATTGTTAAAGGAAGCGCTACTTTAAATCGTCATGACTAAAAAGAGCAACTATATAGCAGCTGAAAATCGCTATGAAAAAATGAACTATAGAAGAACAGGGAATAGTGGTTTACTATTGCCTGAGCTCTCTTTTGGTTTGTGGCATAATTTCGGTGATAACGACAATTTCAACAACGCTAGAAATTTATTAACATGTGCTTTTGATCATGGAATCACCCATTTTGATCTGGCCAATAATTATGGACCCTCTCCAGGAGCTGCCGAAAAGAATTTCGGAAAAATTTTAAAAAATGATTTTAAGAACTATCGAGATGAATTGATCATTTCATCCAAAGCAGGTTATGGAATGTGGCCAGGACCCTATGGAGATAATGGTTCTAAAAAATATTTAATTTCTAGTATAAATCAGAGTCTACACAGGATGAATTTGGATTATGTGGATATTTTTTATCACCACAGACCAGATCCAAAAACCCCTTTAGAGGAAACAATGGGAGCTTTAGATTTAATGGTTAAACAAGGAAAAGCGTTGTATATTGGACTCTCAAATTACCAACCTACTGAGGCAAAAAAAGCTTTTGAAATTCTGAAAAAATTGGGAACTCCTTGTTTAATTCATCAACCAAAATATAATATGTTTGATCGTTGGATTGAAGATGAATTACTAAATTTACTTAGAAATTCTGGCGTTGGTGCTATTTGCTTTTCTCCCCTAGCACAAGGAATGCTAACCAATAGATATCTCCATGGACTTCCAAAAGATTCTAGAGCAATAAGAGAAAGTCCCTTTTTAAAAACAGACCAAGTTCTAGAAACATTGCCAAAAATTATCGCTTTAAACAAAATTGCGAAAGAGAGAGATCAAACATTAGCGCAAATGGCAATTTCTTGGATTCTGAAAGACAATAGAATTACCTCCGTTTTAATTGGTGCCAGTACAACTGAGCAAATACTAGATAATGTGAAAGCAATTGAAAACACTCATTTTTCAAATGAGGAACTTACTAAAATCAATGAAATTTTCGACAATAAAAAACCCCTCTAAACAAGGGGTATTTTTATTCTTAGTTTCCTATTTATTTTTATTTTTCTGCTGCAATTAAAGCAAAGAACTTATCAAGATTTGGAAGAATTACAATTCTAGTTCTCCTATTTTTAGCTCTATTTTGTTTTGAAGTATTTGGAACTAAAGGAACTGTACTCCCTCTTCCAGAAGCAATTAACCGACTTCCATCGATATTGTATTTACTCTCTAAAACCCTGATGATAGATGTTGCTCTTTTTACACTCAAGTCCCAGTTATCTTGTATCATGTCGGTACTGATAGTTCTTGAGTCCGTATGACCTTCAATCATCACATCCATACTTGGTTCAGATTTTATAAGGTTTGCTAATTTTTCAATAATGGGATAAGCAGCATTTTTAACACGATAACTCGCAGTATTAAATAATAATTTATCTGAAATAGAGATCATCACTACTGTTTGGTCAATATCAAGATCAATATTATCAGAATTATTGAGATTAGAGCTATTGATTTTATTTTTTAAATTGTAGGATATAGCCAAGTTCAAAGAATCTTTCAGACTTTTTGCTTCGGCCAACACTTCAGGAGCTAATTTCGACAATGTTTTCCTCATCGTTTCTCTCGTTTTATTTGAGACCACTAACCCACTACCAACCTTATCTAATTTAAGGTAATTTTCTTTTTTAAGTGTAATATTATCACCTTTCAAAGAGTTGATTTTTTCATTGTACAACGCTACTCTATTTTCAATTTTTGTAATCTTCGACTGAAGAGTTTCCTTTGCTAAGGTTGTTTTTTGAAGGTTGGCTTTAGTGTCTACATATTGATTTTCTAGAGCAACATATTTCTTTTTTGAAACACAGGATGCTGTCAGTAAGAAAATAGCTGTAATAAGAATACTTGATTTTGTAATTGATTTCATTTGATTTTTTTGAGATTTGTGTGTATTAATTTTAATTATTTTAAAGAGTCTAAACTACTTTTTATTGTTTCTATTTTTGCTCTGGTATCTGCTTCTTTTTTACGTTCTAATGCAATCACCTGTTCTGGTGCATTGCTTACAAAACGTTCGTTAGATAACTTCTTATTGATACCGAATAAGAACCCTTCTGCCCGTTTTAGCTCAATTGTTAGTTTTTCTATTTCAGCTACTACATCCACTTTGTCTATAAAAATAGGAACAAAGTATTCATTAGATTTTACTCTAAAGGAGGCTCCATCTACTTTTTCTGACACATAAGTAATCGTCTTTGTATTGGTCAACTTTTGAATTACCACATCTAAATCTGCAGTAGATTTTTCATTATTTATCACAAACAATTCAACCGCATCTTTAAATGAAATGTTTTTTTCTTTTCTAATAGTTCTAATACCCGAAACTATATCTGTGATCATAGAAAAATCTTCAATTAATTTCTCATTGATATTTTTTGTATCAGGCCATTTGGCGATAATCAATGCTTCTTCTGAAGTTCTTTCTGTAATATGTTGCCAAATTTCTTCTGTTAAGAACGGCATAAATGGATGCAATAACTTTAAGTTATTTTCAAATGCTTCAATTACAGCATCATAAGTCTTTTTATCTATTGGTTGTCCATAGGAAGGTTTTACCATTTCTAAGAACCAAGAGGCAAAATCATCCCAAACCAATTTATAAATTGCCATCAATGCGTCAGATAACCTGTATTTAGAGAAATGATCTTCAATTTCTGCCAATACGGTTTGAAATTTTGCATCGAACCAATCAATAGCTATTTTAGAGACCTCTGTTTGTTCTACTGAGGCATCAATTTGCCAACCTTTTACCAAACGGAAAGCATTCCAAATTTTATTTGCAAATCCTTTTCCTTGTTGACATAGAGCTTCATCAAACATCAAATCATTTCCAGCAGCTGAACTTAACAATAGTCCTACTCTAACTCCATCTGCACCATAATCTTCAATTAATTTTAAGGCATCTGGTGAATTTCCTAATGACTTGGACATTTTTCTACGTTGCTTATCACGAACCAACCCTGTCAAATAGACATTACTAAATGGCTTTTGATCTTTGTATTCATATCCTGCAACAATCATTCTAGCTACCCAAAAAAATAAAATATCGGGTCCAGTAACTAAATCATTGGTTGGATAGTAATATTGTATTTCTTCATTTTCAGGATGACGGATTCCGTCAAAAACAGACATGGGCCATAACCAAGAAGAGAACCAAGTATCTAAAGCATCTTCATCCTGACGCAGGTCAGATTCTTTTAATGAAGAATTCTTTGTCTTTTCTTGTGCTAATTTTAAAGCTTCTTCTCTAGACTCTGCAACAACAAAATCTTCTTTCCCATCTCCGTAGAAATACGCAGGAATTTGTTGTCCCCACCATAATTGACGAGAAATATTCCAATCGCGAATATTTTCCATCCAATGTCGATAGGTATTTTTAAATTTCTTCGGAAATAAATTGATGTCTTCGTTTTCTCCCAATACAGCTTCAATGGCCGGTTTTGCCAAATCTTCCATCTTCAGAAACCATTGATCTGACAATCTTGGTTCTATAACGGCTTTTGTTCTCTCAGAAGTTCCAACTTTGTTTGTATGAACTTCTGTTTTTAATAAAAACCCTTTTTCTTTTAATTCTATTGAAATTTCTTTGCGAACTAAAAATCTATCTTTTCCTTGATAATGCAAACCAAAAGAATTCAAAGAGGCATCATCGTTAAAAATGTCTACAACTTCTAATTGGTGCTTATCACCTAATTTTTTATCATTTTCATCGTGTGCAGGTGTTACTTTTAAACAACCTGTTCCAAATTCAACATCAACATATTCATCTTCAATAATTGGAATAACTCTATTACACAAAGGAACAATAGCTTTTTTACCTTTTAAATGAGTAAAGCGATCATCATTTGGATTGATACAAATTGCAGTATCTCCAAAAATAGTTTCTGGTCTAGTAGTTGCAATGGTTAATGTATCTTCTGAGTCTTCAATTTTATACTCTAAATAATATAAATACCCCTGTCTTTCTTCATGAATTACTTCTTCATCAGACAAGGTTGTTTTCGCTTCTGGATCCCAATTTACCATTCGATAACCTCGGTAAATAAGTCCTTTATTATATAAATCTACAAAAACTTTGATGACAGATTCAGACATCTCAGAATCCATCGTAAAAGCAGTTCTTTCCCAATCACAAGAAGCTCCTAATTTTTTTAATTGTTCTAAAATAATTCCTCCATATTCTTCTTTCCAATCAAAAGCATGTTGAAGAAATGCTTCACGAGTTAAATCATTTTTTTGGATTCCTTGCTCTTTTAACTTAGCTACGACTTTGGCTTCAGTTGCTATCGAGGCATGATCGGTTCCAGGAACCCAACACGCATTTTTACCCAACAATCTCGCTCGTCTTATTAAAACATCTTGAATGGTATTGTTAAGCATGTGTCCCATGTGTAATACTCCTGTCACATTCGGTGGGGGAATTACAATTGTATAGGGTTCTCTATCATCTGGTGTTGAATGAAAATAGTTGTTTTTCATCCAATACGCATACCATTTATCTTCTACTTGCTTTGCATCATACTTCGATGGAATTGTCATACTTGGTATTCTTTTTATAATATCGGCGGTAAAAATACAATTATCTAATTTTCTAGAGAAAATTAGTGATTGATTTTTTAAAACAAATTATTAATATTAATTTTACCTAGTAAATTATTTAATTATGAAATTATTAGGAACGCTCTCAATCATTCTTTTTTTATCTTTTTCATTAAATGCCCAAGAATTTAAATTTCAAGAGGAGATAATCAACTACGGAAAAATAGACAAGGGGTCTGATGGCTCAAAAGTATTTATCTTTAAAAATATTGGAGACCAACCTATTATCATAAACAGAATCCAATCTTCTTGTGGGTGTACAGTTCCTAAAAAACCCGAAAAACCTATCATGCCCGGAGAGAATGGAGAAATTAAAGTATCTTATGATACCAAAAGAGTTGGAGGTTTTTCGAAGTCTATCACTATCTTTTCAAATGCAAAAAATCCGAGAAAAATTATTAAGATAAAAGGAATCGTCAATAAAGAAATTTCCTTAGTAAAAGAAAACAGTATTTTAAAAGATCAATAATTCTTGCCCAACCTAATTTATAATCCAATCGAAAGAGGCGTTTTTTTCATATTTTTAAATTTTTCGTAAATTAATTAACTTTATAAACTCTAACAATTAGAGTATTTATAATACTTACAAATTGATTTTAACGCACCCATTTTTTAACACCTTTTACAGTTAATCCTAAAAAACTTGAATAAACTGATATATATTTCGGAAATTCGCAATCATAACGCATAAACAGTTAACATGCCAACAATATCTAAGAAAGGGGTAAAAATGCCAGAATCACCAATCAGAAAATTGGTACCTTTTGCTGAGAAGGCAAAAAAAAGAGGAGTTAAAGTATTTCATTTAAATATCGGTCAACCTGATATAAAAACTCCGATAAAGGCGCTAGAAGCTGTAAAAAATAATGAGTTACAGATATTAGCCTATGCTCCTTCTGAAGGCTCCGAACAATTCAGAGATAAGCTTGTTAACTATTACAAGAAACATCTTATTGAAGTTACTTCAGACAACATTGTTGTTACAACTGGTGGCTCAGAAGCTTTACTGTTTGCCATAGGTAGCATTGCAGACCCTGGAGATGAAATTATCATTCCCGAGCCTTTTTATGCAAATTATAATGGATTTTCAACAGCTTCTGGAGTGAATGTTGTTCCCGTAACATCAAAAATTGAAGATAATTTTTCATTACCCAATATTGAAGAATTCGAAAAACTAATTACAAAAAAAACAAAAGCAATATTGATATGTAATCCAGGAAATCCAACTGGATACTTATATTCGAAAGAAGAAATTCAAAAATTAAAGAAAATTGTCTTAAAGCATGATTTATTTTTGATTGCTGATGAAGTATACAGAGAATTTACATACGATGGTCTAGAGCACACCTCTATAATGTCTCTAAATGGTCTAGAACAACATGCGATTATAGTAGATTCTGTTTCTAAACGTTATAGCATGTGCGGTGCAAGAATTGGATGTATAGTTTCTAAAAATGATACTTTTATAAAAACGGCTATTAAGTTTGCTCAAGCGCGTTTGAGCCCTCCCACCTATGCTTTAATTGCAAGTGAAGCAGCTCTAGAAACTCCACAAAAGTATTTTGATGAGGTAAAAGAAGAGTATGTTGCAAGAAGAAACACCTTAATTACTGAATTGCAAAAAATTAAGGGTATCAGAGTTACATCTCCAAAAGGAGCTTTTTATTGTGTTGCTGAATTACCTGTTAAAGATGCAGATCATTTTGCTAAATGGATTTTAGAAGAGTTTCATTTCAATAATGAAACGGTAATGATTGCTCCTGCTAGCGGTTTTTATTCCACGAAAGGTAAAGGAAAAAACCAGGTAAGAATTGCTTATGTATTGAATAAAAAGGACTTAATCAAATCCGTTAATATTTTAGCCAAAGCGTTAAAACAATACAATCACTAATTGAATATTAAAGAAAACATTTCGCTTAAAAATTATAATACATTTGGCATTTCTGTATTTGCCAAACGTTTTATTTCTGTTGATTCAGTTTATGAACTTCAACAAGTTTTAAAAGTTGAAAAAGATTTTTTTTTAATTTCTGGAGGTAGTAATATGTTGCTTACTAAAAATATTGAAAAACTAGTAATTCATATCAATACAAAAGGAATCTCCATTGATAAAGAAGACGATAACTTTGTATATCTAACAGTAAATTCAGGTGAAAATTGGCACGATTTTGTTTTATGGTGCGTTTCTCAAAATTACGGCGGGATTGAAAACTTGTCTTTAATACCAGGTAATGTTGGTACGTGTCCCATTCAAAATATAGGTGCCTACGGTGTTGAAGTCAAAGATACAATTACCGTAGTAGAGGGTTTAGAGGTGGCATCAGGAAAAATATTAACTTTCTCTAATAAGGATTGTAAATTTGGATATAGAAATTCTATTTTTAAAAATACACATAAAGGAAAAATCATCATCACTTCTGTAGGATTTAAATTGACTAAAAAAAACCATCAATTAAATACTTCTTACGGAGCAATTGAAACGCATTTAATTTCAAATAAAATTTCAAACCCTTCGCTAAAGGATATTTCAGATGCTGTAATTTCAATCAGAAAATCAAAGCTTCCAGACCCCAAAGACATTGGAAATAGTGGTAGTTTTTTTAAGAACCCTGTGATTCCCATGAGTCAATTTTTAAAACTCAAAAAAGAGCATCCTACCATTCCTAGTTACCTTATTTCTGATACTGAAATAAAAGTACCAGCTGGATGGCTTATAGAACAAAGTGGTTTTAAAGGGAAACGATTTGGAGATGCCGGTGTACACCATAAACAAGCCCTAGTTATTGTAAATTATAGAAATGCTTCTGGTCAAGATATTTATGAACTTGCAAAGAAAATTAAACAAACGGTCCAGAAAAGATTTAAAATTAACTTAGAAATTGAAGTAAATATTATTGATTGATAATATGCGTCTCTTGAGATTGTTTTGGTCATTTTAGTCTATGAATATCTGGTGCAAGAGCCCCATAATACTCCCTTATAATTCTTCCTTTTTATGAATTAATATGGAATTTTATCTATAAATAAATGTATATTTACAGGGTCAATTATTTATTCTTATGAAGTTATTATTACTAACAATAGGTTTACTTGCAATAGGTTTTGCTGGAATTGCAATTAAAATTTGGATCAAAAAAGATGGAGAGTTTGCTGGAACTTGTGCGAGTCAAAATCCAATGCTAAATAAAACTGGAGAGTCTTGTGGTTTTTGCGGAAAATCTCCAGATCAATTTGATACTTGTACAGAAGTTGAACATAACTAATTCTATTTTAGATGATTTTAACTGTGTTCTTCTACTGTTTCGTAGTATTTGCAGTCATTCAAATTATTTATTACCTATTATTTTCTTCCTTTTTATTTGATTCTAAAAAAAGGAATGATCTACCTTTAGAGATTCCTGTCTCTGTGATTATTTGTGCCAAAAATGAAGCTGAAAATCTTAAAAAATTCCTTCCATCAATTTTAAATCAAACGTATACAGATTTTGAGCTAATACTAATAAATGATGCTTCTTCAGATACCACTTCTGAGGTAATGGATTCATTCGCTAAAAAAGATCCTAGGATTAAGATTATTACAGTAAAAAATATTGAAACTTTCTGGGGGAATAAAAAATATGCACTTACGTTAGGAATCAAGGCTGCAAAAAATGATCATTTACTATTTACTGATGCAGATTGCTGTCCAGTTTCTAACAGTTGGATTTATGAAATGAGCCAAAAATTTAATTCTAAAAAAACAATTGTATTAGGGTATGGAAAGTATAAGAAAGAAAATACTTTGGTAAATTTACTTGTAAGATTTGAAACCTTACTAACTGCTATTCAGTATTTTAGTTACGCAAAACTAGGAGCTCCGTATATGGCTGTTGGTAGAAATTTAGCATACCACAGAGCGGAGTTTTTTAGAGTAAAAGGATTTATCAATCACATACACATAAAATCTGGTGATGATGATTTATTTATTCAGGATGCTGCAAATAAAAAGAATACAATACTCACCACCTCAAAAAATAGTTTTACAGAATCTATTGGCCCTAAGAGTCTTTCTGAATGGTTTTATCAAAAAAGAAGGCATATTTCTACGGCAAATCATTACAAGTTTTCTCACAAATTTTTTTTAGGATTGTTCTTTATTTCTAAATTCTTATTTTATATGTTGGCAATTTTGCTATTTTTCTTTTACCCAATAAAAGGTATTTTACCCATTATTGCGTCCTATTATATAGTCCAATTTATTGTCATTCACATTTCTTCTAAAAAATTAAACGAGCCCTCAATCTCTTATGTATTTCCTTTTTTAGAAATTATTCTTCTACTTTTTCACTTTTCAATATTTATTACTAATTTGTCATCAAAACCGACTCATTGGAAATAAACCAGACAAAAATTGACCTGAATATTGCTAAAGCTAAGAAAGGCAATCAAGCTGCATTCAGGTACCTATTAAATACTTTTTGGACTGATGTTTATCATTTTCAGCTAAAAAGAAATAAAAATGAAAATGATGCTGAGGATATAACCATACAAACATTTTCAAGAGCTTTTGATAAGATTGATACTTTTAAAGAGAAATATATTTTTAAAACTTGGTTGATTACCATTTCTAAAAACATACACATAGATTCATTACGCAAAAAAAATATTTCTATTGAGGCAGATACCTCTGAAAGTCAGGAAAAAGAGATCTATCAAATAGCTGACGAGGGTCCAACTCCAGAGGATACGATTATTACAGAACAGAATTTAGCCAAATTATTAAGAGACATCAAACAAATAAAACCTAAATATCAAGAAGTCATTCAATTGCGATATTTTCAAGAATTGAGCTACAGAGAAATTTCTGAACAAATTAATGAACCAATCAACAATGTAAAGGTGAAATTACTTCGTGCTAAAAAGCTGTTGGCAGAAGTAATAACAAAAACTTAAGTTCATACTAATTATGATCTGTTGTGATTGATACAAACAGCAATTAAAAATGAAAAAAGAAAAGAAAAAATCATTCTTACTTTCTTTGGGTCCAGGGTTATTATTTGCAGGGGCAGCCATTGGTGTTTCGCATCTAGTACAGTCAACAAAAGCAGGAGCAGAATTTGGTTTTGGATTACTTTGGGCGCTGCTATTAGTACATTTATTTAAATACCCATTTTTTCAATTTGGGCCTCGTTATGCAGCGGCTACAGGAGAAACGTTATTGGATGGTTACCGAAAATTAGGAAAAGGAATTTTAATTGCATATTATATTCTCAATTTTGCAACAATGTTTACCATCCAAGCTGCAGTAACAATTGTTACGGCTGGTTTGGCCTCCCAACTTTTTGGAGTAACAAATGATTTAGTACTATGGTCTACGTTTTTAATGTTTATCAGTATTCTTTTTTTAGTGGGTGGTAAATATAAATGGTTAGATCATTTGATGAAATATATCATCATCATCTTAACAATTAGTACAATTATAGCAGTAAGCGTTGCTTTATCCAATACAAAAGAAGCATTTGATGTCAGTCAAATACTTCCTTCTGGTTCTGTTGAACTTACTTTTTTAATCGCTTTTTTAGGTTGGATGCCGGCTCCCTTGGACGTTTCTATCTGGCATTCTATTTGGTCTGTAGAAAAAAATAAAAGCTTGAAGATAAAAACAAAAAGAGAGGATGCCATATTTGATTTCAATGTAGGATATATAGGAACACTTTGTTTGGGAATTTGTTTTGTACTTTTAGGTGCCTTAGTGATGTATAAAACAGGAGAAACATTCTCAAATAAAGGAGGTGTTTTTGCTTCTCAATTGATAACGTTATACACTAAAAACTTAGGGCAATTTTCCTATATTTTTATTGCTATAGCTGCATTTACGACAATGTTTAGCACCACTATAACTACCCTAGATGCATCACCTAGGGCAATGAACAAAGCCACAAATTTATTAAGAGGGAAGGAATCTAAATATGGGTATTGGTTTTGGATTATTTTGTTATTTATAGGTACTTTTTTAATCTTAAAATATTATATGGATAATATGGGAATACTTATAAAAATTGCTACTATTTTATCCTTTTTGACAGCTCCTTTTTACGCCATTCTCAATTACACTTTACTCTTTGGAAAATATACTCCCAAAGAAGATCGACCTGGAATTTATTTAAAATTATTAAGCATTATCGGAATTGTTTTTTTAATTGCATTTAGCATTTGGTTTTTAACAAGTAATTAAAACTTTCCTTTGTATATTTGCATATAAATTTAATATGAAATGTCAATAGAACCCGTAATAGTTGCAGAAAGACCAAAAAAACCCAAATGGTTGCGTGTAAAATTGCCTGTTGGTAAAAAATATACGGAATTAAGAAGCCTAGTTGATAAATATAAGTTAAATACAATTTGTACCAGTGGAAGCTGTCCAAATATGGGAGAATGTTGGGGTGAAGGAACTGCAACATTTATGATTTTAGGAAATATCTGTACACGTTCGTGTGGCTTTTGTGGAGTCAAAACAGGAAGACCAGAAACCGTTGAATGGGATGAACCAGAAAAAGTTGCTCGTTCTATCAAATTAATGAGTATAAAACATGCGGTCATTACCTCTGTAGATAGAGATGACTTAAAAGATGGTGGTTCTATTATTTGGGCTGAAACTGTAGATGCAATTCGAAGAGCAAACCCAAACACAACTTTAGAAACCCTAATCCCAGATTTTCAAGGAAATACTAAACAAATAGATCGAATTATTGAAGTACATCCAGAGGTAGTTTCTCACAATATGGAAACCGTAAGAAGATTGACACGTGAAGTTAGAATTCAAGCTAAATATGATCGAAGTTTACAAGTTTTAAAATATCTTAAAGAAAACGGAATGCGAACCAAAACTGGTTTGATGTTAGGTTTGGGTGAAACTGAAGAAGAAGTCATAGAAACGATGAAAGATCTGCAAGGGGTTGGATTAGATGTTTTAACAATCGGACAGTATCTTCAACCTTCTAAAAAACATTTACCAGTAAAGGAATTTATCACTCCAGAACAATTTAAAAAATATGAAGTCTTAGGCTTAGAGATGGGATTTATGTACGTAGAAAGTGGAGCATTAGTTCGTTCTTCCTACAAAGCTCATAAACACGCTGTCTAAAATAAAAACCTATATCAA
>Ga0206677_10001376_pt1 | contig 22531 bp, 24 predicted proteins | sample M130m12015metaG_FD_155475 | JGI IMG/M metagenome (GOLD analysis project Ga0206677, IMG submission 155475) | Ammonia-oxidizing marine archaeal communities from Monterey Bay, California, United States - M1 30m 12015 | ecosystem: Environmental > Aquatic > Marine > Intertidal zone | place: USA...
CAACGTGACCAATCGTGCCGATGTTAACGTGGGGTTTCGAGCGTTCAAACTTTTCCTTAGCCATGGGTGGGCAGCCTTATATGTTAAAGGGGGCACGCGGCCCGCGATTGTGATATGGCCGGGCAGTTATTGGAGAGTGCGGCAAAAATCAAGACCATTGTTGCAAAGCCGTCAAGCCCACGTTCACTGTGGCCCGACGCGGCCGGAATCCGCATCCGCATCATCGAGCAAAATAACAATGGTATCGGGTCCGTCAAACCATGGTTGTTTGCGCAGCCAATCTTCGGTTTTTCTTGCCGCTTGTTCGGAGAGATCTCGCATTTGCTGCGCGCTGCTGCGGATGAAGCCCGAACCCAAGATGGATCCGCCAGTGAGCCGTTCAATCACAGTGATTTGATGCGGCTTTTCTGTAAGGACTTTACCCGTATGATCCTCAACCACGATAACCGTGAAAATCAGGACAGACTTTGGTGCCGCAAAGAATGGGATGCCCGGCTTGGCCAGGACATATCCGCCCACCGTGATGCCCAAGTGGTAGTAAGATCCCCCTTCAAATCTAGAGAGACGCTCTGTGAAGGCCTCATCTATAGCCAGCATCCATTCCTCACTGCTGGCACTGCGTGAAAGCGGGCCTTTGGCCAATTGCACCTCAGCACGCGGCACCAATTGCCCCAGTCTAAAATTTCCTATGGGCGCAATCTCTTCGGTCAAATCCCGCGTCGGCGCCGTACAAGCCGCAGACAAGAGCAACACAACAACTGAAACAAAACGTATCGCCATATCAGCTCCTTATATCGCCCGATCCGCTACCAAACCTACCCCCGCATTACAACATGAAGACGACAGCCATGCCCTATTTGGCACAAATCTGTTGAATGGCTTGCCACACGTCGGGTGACACACTTTTATTTTAATCCCGCGCCGTCTGAACGGCGGCTCGGGCATGGGCCGCTCTTGCCGCACTGGGTGGATGCAAGCTGATCCACGCCATCTCAAAGGCAGGATCCCCCATTTACTGAAGCAACAGTTCGAAAAATTCTGCCAATGCTTCGGGGGTCACGCCAGCCTTGGCCAATTGTGCCAGGGCGGAGTCATCCGCCTAAGCTTCTGCATCGCATGAATTTTTAGCCGATATCAAGCTCTCCCCAACAAGGGCCAACACAGTCCCGCCTGTGGCATCGCCAAGAACCAAAGACAGCAAGCCCACTGTCCTCGCCGCTCGCAATGCTTGCTCAATTGGATCTCTTTGCGCCACATGGCCCAGCTCATGGGCTATAACCGCAGCCAATTGTTCAGGCGTCCCAGCCATTTCAATCAAACCGCGCATCACGATGATATGTCCACCGGGGAGGGCAAAGGCGTTGATCATCTTATGATCCACCACGCCCACTCGAATGGAATGGGGAAATTTTTGCCCATGCTGCAACGCCTGCACCATATACGCCAAAGCCACTTAACCCTTGGGGTTGGTGCAGCGCCAATCGCCAGCCTCTTCCTTTGACAAAATACGCTCGATTTGGCACAAGACCGCACTGCCAACTATGGCTTCTCTCTCCGGCGGGATAAAAACGGCCAATCGCCCAGCTAAGGCCGGAACAATGACAAAGATTATGAACGCAACAGCCATGGCACTGGCCCCGAGCCATACCGCTATTTTTCCTCAGGTTCGGCCTGAGACAGTGGTTTTGTTCAGGTTCAGGCAAGCGGCCTTGATCGCTGCAATGGCACGCGAATTGCTCAGGACAATACGCGCCTCGCCCGGATCCACCGCCCCCGAGCATAAAACCAGCCCAAGGCCTGCATCATCGTGAAACCGTCGCAGCGTCTCTAAAGGCCAAATATCCAATTCAGCGCCCGAGTGGTTATGGATGATCAAATGCCGGTTTTGAACATCAAGCGAGACAAAAGCCTGCCGGCGTTGCGCTGAGAGCCCATCAAAATATTGCGTATCCACCCATGTGAAGGCCATGCTAGAACGCCCCACCGTTATCCAATGCATCGGCGAAACCGTCTGCGTCAGCGATATGGTACCCAGTTCGCTGGCGTATCTGCTCCAGAGGTTCGACATTCTCTACCCAGAGCGTGTCAACGTAATGGCCAAGAATGGGCACTGAGATAAACACTGTCACGACGGACAAAGCCCCCGTCCAAACAACCAGCCAAAAAAGTTTGGAATTGTCGGGTTAAAAAAGCCGTAAAGACGCGTTGGAGCGGAAGCCGCTTGCTCTCTTTGCGAGGTCAATGTGTCCGTAAAAAATTTAACACTTTAATTACAGAATGATACATCGCAACATAATCACTTCGTGAAGCAATTGTCACGCGGAAATCCTCGGGGCGCCATACGGCCAGCACCGGCGCGTTTGCCTGTCCATTCAGCCAATTCCACCGCCTCAACCACGCGATTGCGTCCAGCGGGGTCTTTCCAAGACAGCCCCTCTTCCAGGACAAACGTCGTGGCATCAGACAGGCCGCCATCCTTATATTTTTGCAAGCGCACCCCTTTGCCTCGGCCCATTTCCGGCAGCTCATCGACCGCAAAGACCAAAACCTTCCGATTTTCACCGACACAAGCCACATGATCTCCCAACACAGGGCAAGACAAAAGCGCCTTCACATCATCCTTGACGTTCAACACCTGCCGACCGCTGCGCGTTTGTGCGACAATATCGGTTTCAGGCACCACAAACCCATCGCCGGCAGTTGAGGCCACCAGGCGCTTCACCGACGGATCATGGATGAAGAAATCCACAATTTCGATGTCATTGGGCAAATCCACCATCAACCGCAGTGGCTCGCCCATACCGCGTCCGCCCGGAAGATTGTCCGCCAACAGCGTGTAGAAGCGACCGTTGCTGCCAAATACGATCAATTTATCTGTCGTTTGCGCATGGAATACAAAACGGCCTTCGTCACCATCTTTGTATTTCAGAGGCTTGTCTAAGGCCACATGACCAGACATGGCCCGAATCCATCCCATTTTCGAGCAAACCACGGTAACTGGTTCACGCTCAATCATTGCCTCAAGCGGCACCTCTTCCACCTCACCCGCAATGGCAAAAGTGGTGCGGCGCGCGCCGCCAGCATAGTCTTTTCCGAAGGTTTTACGAGTGGCACGCAATTGCTCACTGATTTTTGCCCATTGCAGACCTTCATCGGCAATTAAGTCATCCAGAGTGGCCCGTTCTTGTTGCAAGGCATCGCGTTCACGGCGCAACTCCATCTCTTCCAAACGCCGCAAACTGCGTAGGCGCATGTTCAAAATAGCCTCAGCCTGAACTTCCGACAGCTCCTCTTGGCCCGCCACCGCCTTGCGATAGCTCAACGGGCCGATGTAATCGCTTTCAGACATGGCGCGCGGATGATCCCGACTCCAATCTTCAAACATCAATGCGATTTTTGGATCCTCATCATAGCGGATAATATCAATCACCCGATCGAGATTGAGAAATGCCAGAATAAAGCCTTCCAGAACCTCCAGACGGTGATCAATTTTTGCCAAACGATGCTCAGAGCGCCGAACCAGAACCTCTTGCCTGTGGTCAAGAAAGGCTCTTAGTACCTCTTTCATACTGCAGACCTTTGGGGTGAGCCCATCAATCAGAACGTTCATATTCAAACTGAACCGCAGCTCAAGATCGCTATTGCGATAGAGCATATTCATCAGCAGTTCCGGTTCTACGTTCTTGCTGCGCGGCTCCAACACAATCCGCAAATCTTCCGCTGATTCATCGCGCACATCGCCCAAGATTAGTACTTTTTTGGTTTGGATGACCTCTGCCAATTTCTCAATCAGCTTTGATTTTTGCACCTGATAAGGAATTTCCGTGACCACAATTTGCCAAAGCCCACGGCCTAGATCCTCAACTACCCATTTACACCGCAAGCGAAAGGAACCGCGTCCAGTGCGATAGGCATGCGCAATATTTTCTGGCGGCTCGACCAGGATACCGCCGGTGGGAAAATCGGGTCCGGGCACATATTGCAACAATGTGTCGTCACGGGCATCGGGGCTTTTGATCAGATGCAAACAGGCATCGATCAGCTCCGAAATATTATGCGGCGGGATATTGGTGGCCATGCCCACGGCAATACCGCTGCTGCCATTCGCCAAAAGATTGGGAAAAGTTGCGGGCAGCACCGCAGGCTCGGTGAGCGTGCCGTCATAGTTTTCCCGGAAATCCACTGCATTTTCCGAAAGGCCCTCCAAAAGCGCTTCGGCCACGACGGTCATCCGCGCCTCTGTGTAGCGGCTTGCGGCGGGGTTGTCGCCGTCGATATTGCCAAAATTGCCCTGACCATCCACCAACGGATAGCGCACGTTAAAATCCTGCGCCAAGCGAGCCATGGCATCATAGATCGCCGCATCCCCATGCGGGTGATAATTGCCCATAACATCGCCAGAAATTTTGGCAGATTTCCGAAACCCTCCACTGGCGTTGAGCTTCAATTCGCGCATCGCGTAGAGAATTCGGCGGTGAACCGGTTTCAATCCATCGCGCGCATCCGGCAAAGCACGGTGCATGATCGTCGAAAGCGCATAGGTGAGATAACGCTCGCCAATGGCCCGGCGGAGCGGCTCTGTCGTTTCACTTGCAGTTGGCGCGGTATCGTTTATCGGTTCTGACATGGCTTGGGTGTATCTGCCGAAAACTTGCAGGTCTAGCCCTACTCCGCGGCGATCTACGCGAAAATATCTATGCTCGATCAAAACCGTCCCGCCCTTCTCCTCACAGGCCAAAACAACCGTTGACCCGCCTATTGGAATCCCGGCAAGTGGGATTGAATCACAAGGGGGCAATTATGCAAAAATCAATTCTGATCACGGGCTGTTCCTCGGGAATCGGCTTAGACTGCGCCGAAACGCTGCATGCGATGGGCTGGAAAGTCTTTGCCAGTTGCCGCAAGCAAGCCGATTGTGACCGGCTTGAAGCCATGGGTCTCACCTCGCCACGCCTAGATCACGCGGATGCCGCCTCTATTCGTGACACGATCGACCAAGTGACAAAGGCAACCGGCGGCACGCTTGATGCGGTATTTAACAATGGGGCGTTTGCATTGCCCGGCGCCGTAGAGGATTTACCAACCGACGCCTTGCGGTCCATCTATGAAACCAATGTTTTTGGCTATCACGAGGTCATTCGGCAGGTCCTGCCGATTATGCGGGCGCAAGGCCATGGGCGCATTCTCAATTGCTCATCGATCCTCGGCTTTATCACCCTGCGTTTTCGCGGCGCATATAATTCAACCAAATTCGCCCTCGAAGGATTGACCGACACTCTGCGCATTGAGATGCGAGACACGGGGATCAAGATCATTTTGATTGAACCTGGCCCCATTGGCACAAAGATTCGTGAAAACTCTATTCCGCATTTTGAAAAATGGATTAATTGGGAAAATTCCCCACGCAAAGCGCAGTATGAGCGGGGGTTGATTAAGCGGCTTTATAGCCCATCAAACGGGCCTGATACCTTTGAACTGCCAGCTTCGGCTGTCACAGCAAAGGTTGTGAAGGCTTTGCACAGTGCCAACCCAAAGCCGCGCTACTACGTCACTACACCCACCTACGTCATGGGATTCTTGCGCCGCATCTTACCGACCCGCGCGCTCGATTGGCTCTTGGTGCGGATGTAATGTCGCATGGGATTGGTCTTTGTCTGAAATTCCCCTAAATGAGGCGTAGTTTTCTCGGAGGTGCTCAATGGGCAACGATCCACTCTTTATCATAGCCACGCTCGCCTGCGTTGTGGTTCTGGCCATTTTAGCGCTGGGTATCGGAAGTTTCGCGAAGGGCGGCGAATTTGCGCGCAAACATTCCAACCGCCTAATGCGCTACCGAATTGCAGCCCAATTCGTGGCCGTTATTTTGATTCTCCTCGCTGTCTTCTTTGGAAAGGGCTAACCATGGTTGTGCTCAATAAAATCTACACAAAAACCGGAGACGCCGGCACCACCGCGCTTGGCAATGGCGCGCGAATTGAGAAACATGCCTTGCGTGTAAACGCCTACGGCACAGTAGACGAAACCAACGCCACAGTTGGCCTGGCCCGGCAGCATGCGACTGGTGACATGGATGGGCAATTGGCCGCCATACAAAACGACCTGTTCGATCTTGGCGCTGATCTTTGCCGTCCAGATATGGCAAAGGACGCGGACGCAGAATACCAACCGCTGCGCATGACCGCGGCGCAAGTGGCCCGCCTGGAAGCAGAAATCGACGCGATGAATGACGCTTTGGAGCCGCTCCGTTCGTTCATTTTGCCGGGCGGCTCAGCGCTTGCAGCACAGCTTCACCTGTGCCGAACCGTCTCACGTCGCGCAGAACGGATGACCGTGGAATTGGCCGGGCAAGAGGCGATCAATGCCGCCGCCTTGCAATATCTCAACCGCCTTTCTGATTGGTTTTTCGTCGCTGGGCGCATCGCAAATGACGATGGGCGCGCCGATATTCTTTGGGTTCCCGGCGCCAATCGTTAAGCCCAACAGGTGACCGTATATAACACTTTGACGGAACCCAATCCCAATTTGGCCGCGGCAATGCGCCGAAATGTCGATTTTACCCTGTTTCCCGAAGAAAAACGCAGGTAACACTTCGACAACTTTGAACTGAGAGTCGCCTACGGCTCGCCCATGTACGGAGATATACACCATGAAGGTCTTAGTGCCGGTCAAACGCGTAATCGATTATAACGTGAAAGTCCGTGTTAAAGCGGACGGCAGCGGTGTCGATTTGGCGAATGTAAAAATGTCGATGAACCCTTTCGACGAAATTGCTGTCGAGCAAGCGATCCGCCTAAAAGAGGCAGGCCAGGCCGATGAGGTGGTCGCGGTATCTATTGGTGTCAAACAAAACCAAGAAACCCTCCGTACGGCGCTGGCCATGGGTGCGGATCGCGCAATCTTGGTGGTCGCAACCGAAGACGTGCATACTGATATTGAGCCTCTGGCGGTCGCAAAAATCCTCAAGGCTGTGATCGACGAAGAGCAGCCTGGCATTGTGCTGGCCGGCAAACAGGCGATTGACAACGATATGAACGCCACAGGCCAAATGCTGGCGGCACTGACAGGGTGGTCACAGGCTACTTTCGTGTCCGAGCTTGAGATCCAAGGGGACCATGCTTTGGTCACGCGGGAAGTGGACGGTGGCCTGCAAACGATCAAAGTCTCTATGCCGACGATTGTCACCGTAGATTTGCGTCTCAATGAACCGCGTTACGCCTCATTGCCGAACATCATGAAGGCGAAGAAAAAGCCAATGGATGAGAAAACACCCGCGGATCTTGGCGTCGATATCGCACCGCGCCTAACCATTGTCTCTACCGGAGAACCTGACGCAAGAGCGGCGGGTATAAAAGTGGGCTCCGTGGATGAGTTGGTCGAGAAACTTAAAGAAGTGGGGGCTGTATAATGGATGTACTCTTGATTGCTGAAGTGAACGGCGGCGAATTATCCGTTGACTCAACTGCAAAAGCTCTCAACGCCGCAAAACAAATGGGCGACGTGACTGTGCTCTGCGTCGGTTCTGGCTGCGCATCCGCAGCTGAAGCGGCCGCGAAGCTCGAAGGTGTCTCCAAAGTGCTTTGCGCACAAAATGACGCCTATGGCCATGATCTTGCCGAACCTGTTGCTGCTTTGATTGTATCGCTCGCAAGCGATTACAGCCACATCGTCGCGCCTTCCACCTCGGCCTCCAAGAACATCCTGCCGCGTGTTGCGGCACTTTTGGATGTGATGGTCATTTCCGAAGTGACCGCGGTCATTGATGCAGACACATTCGAGCGACCCATCTATGCCGGCAATGCGATCCAAACGGTAAAATCCACCGATGCGACCAAAGTCGCCACGATCCGCACCTCAACCTTCGATGCAACAGGTGAAGGCGGCGCAGCCTCAGTCACCAGTATTGATGCCGCCGGCGATCCCGGCTTGTCCTCTTGGGTGGAAGATAAGGTTGCCGAAAGCGACCGCCCTGAACTCACATCTGCAGGAGTTGTGGTCTCTGGCGGCCGCGGGGTTGGCTCCCAAGATGATTTCAAAATTATCGAAGATTTGGCCGACACATTGGGCGCCGCAGTGGGTGCCTCTCGAGCAGCGGTTGATTCTGGCTATGCGCCGAATGACTGGCAAGTGGGGCAAACTGGTAAGGTTGTGGCACCAGATCTCTATGTTGCCGTTGGCATTTCGGGTGCTATCCAACATTTGGCTGGTATGAAAGATTCCAAAGTCATCGTTGCGATCAACAAGGATGAAGAGGCACCAATCTTCCAAGTGGCCGATTTCGGCCTCGTGGGGGATTTGTTTGATGTTGTACCACAGTTGACAACAAAGCTGGCCTAAGCCGAAACGCAGTTTTTAGGATCGTAACACGGGCCCGTCTCAATGGCGGGCCTTTGCGATTTGGAGATGGGAAAATCTGGCCTAGGCCGCTTCGCCAAAACGACTGGTCACCAAATCGCACAAAGCCTCCGCCAAGGCCACCGCCTCTGCGCCACGCGTTTCAACCTCGATAGAGGTGCCATTTGCTGCGGCCAGCATTAACAATCCCATGATGCTGTCTCCTTCGGCAGACAGCCCATCTTTGCGCACAACAGCGCCCGCATCAAACTTCTCAACCGTTTCCACAAATTTCGCAGAGGCCCGCGCATGGAGGCCTTTCTCGTTAATAATATCCAATATTTGCAGCACGTTTTCGTCCTATTGAGTCTCAGGGAGACAATCCATGTATTTCCGACCTGCGTCGATGGCCCGCGAAATCGCTTCTGGCACGGTTTGGCTGCGAGACTTGGCGAGTTTGACCAGCAGCGGCAGATTGGCGCCGTAAAGCACTCGGCGATTGGCGCAATTGCAGGCAGACAGTGATAGGTTGGAGGGCGAACCGCCAAACATATCAGTCACAATCACTACCCCACCGCCAATATCCACCCCATCAGCCGCTTGGCAAATTTCGATCCGTTTGGCGTCACGGTCGCAATCTGCACTGATTGCAACCGCCGCAATGCCCCGTTGCGCGCCCACAACATGCTCCATCGCCGCCTTATATTCGGTGGCCAGCCCGCCATGCGCTACGATAACGATACCTATCAACTGCTCAAAACCTTAGAGTCTGAAGTGTCTGACGGAGCCGCCTGTTCCAGCAGCTCTCTGTGACGTATGCTCACATGCCAGCCGCGCAATTGCAATTCTTTCTGTAACATTTCAACCATGGTAACGGATCGATGTTTGCCACCCGTACAGCCAAAGCCAATGGCCAAATGCGCACGCCCCTCAGCCACATGGGCCGGGATCACAAGATCTATCAAATCAAGCACTTTTTGTTTGAACGCCGGGAAATTCTCGTCTTCCGCCACATAGGCCTGCACCTTCGAATTACGGCCATCTTCTGCTCTGAGGTTTTCATCCCAATAGGGGTTACGCATAAAGCGACAGTCAAACATCATATCAATGCCACGCGGCGTGCCACGCTTATACGAAAAGGACTGCACAGAAATTGCCATTGGATTGCCGGTGTTTAGGGCAAAATAGCGGGTGACCTCCGCCCGCAGGTCATGAGGCGACAGTTGGGTCGTATCGATCAAAACATGGGCTCTGACGCGCGCCGGCTGCATCAAATACAAATCGAGCTTTATCCCGGCAAGCGCCGCACCATCTGGCGATAGATGATGCCGACGCCGAGTTTCTGAGAACCGCCGGATCAGCACATCCACCGAGCAATCCAAATAAAGAACCTCAAGTATTATGGACGGGTTGGCAGATAATATCGCAATTGTGTCCATCATTTGAGCGGTAGAGAAATCTCGATTTCGCGTATCAAGGCCCAGAGCAATCGGCCGACTTAAGCCCGGTGTTTCAAATAATCTCGGTGCGAGGCTCAAAGGCATGTTATCAATGGACTCAAAGCCAGCATCTTCCAAAGCATTGATCGCAGTGGTTCTCCCGGCACCAGATGGGCCAGTCACGAGCACAACATGCACCGGTTGAATTTTGTCAGTCATCGGCTGCAAATCCATTTTGAAGCAAAAGCATGAACGCCGCAGCCCGCGGCACCTGCGGCCCACCGGGAATAACCGAAACGCTGTGGCCCAATCTCGTGACTTCCTGAACAAAAGGCAAGCGGCGATCACAGGTTTGTGACAGATCTAGGCAAAACTTCAACGACGCCTCGGGCGTATGTGCACAGGATAGAAGCCCAAGACCGCGCGCTTCAACACGCCCTGCAACGGCCTGAGGCGCCTGCAGGCGCAAACCCGTTGTTGAAGCGCGAAGCCAGACGCGATCATCTGAAACCAACTGCGCCCCGAGAGCCAGCATTTCAATCGCAAGGCTGGATTTACCGGCACCTGAAGGTCCAAGGATCAACAGCCCGCAACCGTCAACCGATACGGCTGTGCCATGCACCAATAACGCGTCATCGTCATCGCTGTAATTTCTCCAAGTATCATAGCCCATGACGTTAAACCGGCAGACCGAACAAAAAGCGCGCGCCAAAAGCCTGACCCGCGCCCGAGGGCTGAACTGGCTCTGCGCGAATGACACCTGAATGGGCCGCAACAATCTGCGCAGCCTCAGCAAGACCGGCCGTGAAACCCTCCACGTCCTGCTCGCCCAATGTGGCCGGATCTCCAGCCAAAAACAGGGATTGGTTCACACCTTCCGGAAACGGCGGGCCTGTGTCTTCGACAACGACCACAACCATGCGTTCTTGAATCCGCGTCCAGATCCGAATGTCATCCCCCCAGGCGCCTCGTTGATTGGCATTTGACAGAAACGCAGACAAGATATCTCCAAAAGCCGTCGGCAGGCCTTCAATGATAACCAGCACTTTTGGCGTCAACTGGGTCAAACCAAGACCCCGCGTCGCCGCTGCCGGGAGCAATACCACCAACAGATGGGACAAGGTGAGCCGACGGGTCATCGGCGATCGCAGAACCCCCATAAACCATCGATCTCGGCGGCAAACGATGAGGTCATTCATTGCGACCATCCAATCCACGCGACGATCGAGACTTAAGCTTCATTATATCGGTAACCGATCCCATAGAGTGTCTCAATTGCATCAAAGTTACCGTCCACCCGTCGCATCTTTTTGCGCAGTCGTTTGATATGGCTGTCTATTGTCCGGTCATCGACATAGACCTGATCGTCATAGGCCACATCCATCAGTTGATCGCGGCTTTTGACAAAGCCCGGTCTGACAGCCAGGGTCTTCAGCAAAGCAAATTCCGTTACAGTCAAGGCAACGGCCAGTCCACGCCAAGTCACCCCGTGGCGCATCGGTTCCATCGACAGATGGCCACGCACCATAATGGTCGTATCGTCTCCCTCTGACGCTTGATCTTCCCCCAACACCTCCCATCGTCGCAGTAGCGCGCGGATACGTTCGAGCAAGACCCGTGGCGAACATGGTTTTTTAACATAATCATCGGCCCCTATACGCAGACCTAACACTTCGTCAATCTCATCGTCTCTCGTGGTGCAAAACATCACAGGGATAGTCGACACGCGCCTCAGACGTTGCAACACATCCATACCATCGAGACCCGGCAACTTCGTTTCCAACACCAAAATATCAGGCAGAGACTTTGACAAAGCCTCCCATGCGGCGCGCCCATCGCCATAGCATTCAGCTTCAAACCCTTCAGCTTCAAGCATCATAGAGAGGGACATCATGTGACTGCGATCATCATCGACAAGAATTATTCTTGGCATCGGTACCGTCCTCTGATCGGCTCAACATTTTAACACTGATATCTATCACCACTTTCTGCAGTTTTGCCGATCTGTGCAACACGTAACTACGAATCAGCCTACAACTCGCAGAACTATGATGTGCAATTCGCTTCAGTGACGTTAATTTTGCCAAAGTCAAAAGATTATTGCGCCAAACTGCCGCTGATTGCGCTAACTACAGGTCCCAATACTGTTGATGGTCTATCGTCGCATGTTAAAGGCTGTTTGAGAAATGCAAGCCCAGGAGCAACGGCATGACCAATGGACGCGTAAACCCCCAATTCACCCTCGACGATCAAGGTATCACCGGGCTGGGGACTGTCTATTACAACCACCTGGAACCCACGCTCATCGAACACGCTTTGGCACGAGAAGAGGGCCAACTTGGGAAGGGTGGCGCATTCTTAGTTTCTACCGGCAAATTCACTGGCCGATCTCCAAAAGACAAACATGTGGTCAAAACCGCCTCTGTGGCCGATAGCATTTGGTGGGAAAATAATGCCGCAATGTCTGAAGCGGGTTTTGAGGCGCTCTATGAGGATATGATCGCTCACATGCAGGGGCGTGATTATTTTGTGCAGGACCTCTTTGGTGGCGCGGATCCCGCCAACCGCCTCGATGTACGCATGGTGACAGAGCTAGCCTGGCATGGGCTGTTCATTCGCCATATGTTGCGCCGGCCTGACGCTGACGAGCTACAAGAATTCACTGCCGATTGGACTGTGATAAATTGCCCATCCTTCCACGCGAGCCCCGAGCGCCACAATTGCGGTTCTGAGACTGTGATAGCGATGAATTTCGACCGCCGGATCATCCTTATTGGCGGCACTGAATATGCAGGTGAGAATAAGAAATCCGTCTTCTCGTTGCTCAACTATTTGCTGCCCGAAAAAGGCATTATGCCGATGCACTGCTCGGCCAATCATGCGCCTGGCAACCCAGTGGACACCGCCGTTTTCTTTGGGCTTTCGGGCACGGGCAAAACCACCCTTTCGGCGGATCCCTCCCGCGTTTTAATCGGTGACGATGAGCATGGCTGGTCTGATCGCGGCACCTTCAATTTTGAAGGTGGTTGCTACGCCAAAACCATCAACCTCAGTGCAGAGGCCGAACCAGAAATTTTCGCGACGACTGCGAAATTCGGCACTGTCATTGAAAATATGGTCTATGATCCCGAAACCAGAGAGTTAGATTTCGATGATGACAGCCTGACGGCCAATATGCGCTGCGCCTATCCTCTGGAATACATCTCAAACGCCTCGCCAACGGCGCTTGGCGGGCATCCAAAAAATATCATCATGTTGACCTGTGACAGCTTTGGCGTCTTGCCACCGATTGCCCGCTTGACGCCAGCGCAGGCCATGTATCATTTTCTGTCAGGTTTCACCGCCAAAGTGGCCGGTACAGAGCGCGGAGTGACGGAACCCCAACCTACCTTCTCAACCTGCTTCGGCGCCCCCTTCATGCCGCGCCGTCCTGAAGTTTATGGCAACCTTCTGCGCGAAAAAATCGCCAACCACGGTGCAACCTGCTGGTTAGTAAATACCGGCTGGACAGGCGGCGCTTATGGAAAAGGAAGCCGTATGCCGATACGTGCCACCCGTCTGTTACTCAGCGCCGCGCTCGATGGCACCCTGGCCAATGGCATATTTCGCGCCGATCCAAATTTTGGTTTTGAGGTGCCAACCTCTGTGCCGGGCGTGGCAGATCTCTTGCTCGAACCTCGACGCACATGGGAAGACAAAGAGGCCTATGACGCGCAGGCCGAAAAGCTCGTCGCGATGTTCAGCGAAAATTTCAAGCAATATCTGCCGTATATTGATGATGACGTGCGCGCGATTGCGTTGGGCGCTTAAATCGGCTCATTTTGCTGCGGGACCAAGGATTACATCACCCCACGGCGGATCAAATTGAGGCCAGCCAAGATTAAAACGCTCAACGTCGCGATGCGAAACATATTTTGGTTGATACGGTCTTGAATTTTAAACCCGATCCATATGCCCAAACAGGCAGGAGCAATTGCAAAGCCGCCAAGGCTCAACGCCTGCGGCGTGGCGATGCCCGAGCCGAGGTGTCCAAATAACAGCAATACGGCCCCAAGGCCATAAATCACCCCCTGCGCCCGCATTTGGGCCTGCTTTTCCAGTTGATAGACCGACAGATACATCACAGTCGGGGGACCCCAAACACCCGAAATTCCGCCGCCAATGCCGGCAATAACCGCACAGACAAAGGACAATCCCACACCGCTGCGCCCTTGGGGCTTCCAGCCACTCAGCATCAAACTGGCGAAGCCCACAACCAAGAGTCCAAGGCAGAGAAAGAACAACTCCTGTGACAGAAGCGGGACAAGCTGGGTGGTTGCCAAAAGCACCCCGTAGCCCAGCCCCAAAAACCAACGATGGTCATAAAGCGAGCTGAGCGCGGCCGTAAAACCCTGTCGGCCCGCCTGCCAACCATTGGTGACAAGCGTGGGAAGAATCAAAATACCCAGCGCCAAATCTGGTCCGACGAAAATGGTCATGCCAGTGATAAAGATCATTGGCATGGCAAATCCAACAATACCCTTCACCATCCCTGCAATCACGGCTGTCGCCGCAATCAAAAGAAGTAAATCAGCAGTATATAGGCTCAAAGTCTGGGTCATAGGCGAAGCGTAGCGGCATACGATTGCCACCACACTACAATTCGACTGCGACATAATACTTCAAAATAGCATTTTATTTTGAATGAAAGTTGTGCTGCGACTGCAAGCAACCTAGATTACTCAAAAAGCGTTAGCGCGTGACTGCAGAAATAGGATGTGAAAATGACGGCTCCGGTACTTCTCCCAAATTTGCTCTCCCTCGCCGCCGAGGCACTGCCTGCGGCTGAAGCAGTCTGCGAGGCGGCGCGCATACGACTGCGAGATATGGTCAGTGCCGATGGCCGGATCCAAAACTCGCTGATTGAAGATCACCAGACCGCGGCGCATGGCTTCGCTTGGCTGGCCACCTATGTGCAAAGTCTCCAGCAGATGCAGCGCTGGGCCGAGGCTTTGCACGCGCAGCAAAAATTCGGTGAGACCGAACAGCTGATTCACCAAATCGCTTTTGGAGAATATCTATGCCAATTGACCGGCGGTATTCCGATGAACCAAACAGAAGTCATTCGCTTACAAGATATGGGCCTTACCTCTGACGTCGCTGCCCCGCTCACCACCGGCGCTGCAGCTCAGCTGGCACAGGATGGCAACACCCAGGCCGCGCGTCTGCGTCTGGTGACCTTAATGCAGGAATTGGAAGCCAATACGATCCTCGAGGCCTCTGGCCTGGACGAAGAACTTGAGATGATCCGCGAACAATTTCGGCGCTATGCGATCGAAAAGGTCGAACCCCACGCCCATGAATGGCACCTCAAAGATGAGTTGATCCCAATGGAGGTGATTGATGAACTGGCTGAAATGGGTGTCTTTGGTCTGACGATCCCTGAGGAATATGGTGGGTTTGGTCTGTCAAAAGCCTCAATGTGCGTGGTCAGTGAAGAATTGTCCCGCGGTTATATCGGTGTGGGCTCGCTCGGCACACGCAGCGAGATTGCGGCGGAGCTGATTATTGCCGGCGGCACGGAAGCACAGAAAGAAAAGTGGTTGCCCGCATTGGCCAGTGGAGAAAAACTGCCGACAGCGGTGTTCACCGAACCCAATACCGGATCCGATCTTGGCGCCCTGCGCACCCGCGCCGTCAAATCAGGTGGTGATTGGAGCGTGACGGGCAATAAAACCTGGATCACCCACGCAACGCGCACACATATCATGACCTTATTGGCCCGCACGGACCCAGAAACCACGGATTATAAAGGCCTTTCGATGTTCTTAGCCGAAAAAACGCCCGGCACCGACAAGGTTCCTTTTCCAAGTGAAGGCATGACCGGCGGTGAGATTGAGGTCCTGGGCTATCGCGGCATGAAGGAATATGAGCTGGCCTTTGATGGGTTCCAGGTGAAAGGGGAGAACCTTTTGGGCGGGGAAACTGGCAAAGGGTTTAAGCAGTTGATGGAAACGTTCGAAAGCGCCCGTATCCAAACTGCTGCGCGCGCCGTAGGAGTGGCGCAGTCAGCGCTTGATCTAGCCTATCGTTACGCCATGGATCGCAAACAATTTGGCAAACCCCTCATCGCCTTTCCCCGCGTGGCCAATAAATTGGCAATGATGGCAGTAGAGCTGACAGTGGCGCGGCAATTGACTTACTTCAGTGCCTTCGAAAAAGATGAAGGTCGACGCTGTGACATAGAGGCGGGCATGGCCAAACTTCTGGGGGCACGTGTCGCCTGGGCGGCCGCAGATAACGCGCTGCAAATCCATGGCGGCAATGGGTTCGCCTTAGAATATAAAATCAGCCGTGTTCTGTGCGATGCGCGAATATTGAACATCTTTGAAGGCGCCGGGGAAATTCAGGCGCAGGTCATCGCGCGGCGGCTCCTAGGTTAAAGCGGATCAACCTCTCAGCTTCACTGGGCCTCAATTATCGCCTCACGCGCATTAGCCGTCGGCCAGGCGCCCGTCGATCGAGGTTTGGGCGCCCTTTCAGTTTAAGCGCCGGCCGCGCAGCCGGCGGTTGCTGACGGCACAGAATATCCTTTGATGAAACAGGTGAGCTCAGCGGAATAAGCTACCCTAGCCTTTTGCAACGCAACGTCACAGCCGCGCGAATTGGCAGCCTGAAAACGGGTAAGCACAGCTCCTGATAGGCGTTTTTTCATGTCGAAACGGTCGCGATTTCAATCCAACACAATAGACAATCTCACATAAAATTTATTGACCAAGGATGCGAAGCATGGGACTAGTTTTTGATGCCGCCAGAGTACTGCGTGGCAAGCTACGTATGGAAAAAACTGTGATCTTAAATGTTCTGACAATGGCCACTGTGCTCGCGGCTCGGCAAATGCCAAAGCGCCGTGTTGATATTCTCGACCGCCGCCGCCATCTGCACGGGCCGGCACAATGAGTTTTTTCAGCGAACTGGTCTCGACGCTTTTTGAACGCCGCTATCAAAAGTTCCTGTCGAAAGAGACTGAGGGGCGCAGCACCAAGGATCTGGCCCGTGCGCTTTTGGACAGTATTGGCGAGGTCTCTGGCATGGCCATGGCCCACACCGTCCTAGATCGTTACGCGGCGATGAATGCACATGAAAAATTAGTCTTTTTTGAGTTCATGACCCATGAGCTGGAAATCGACCCGGAAGAGGTAATCGCCAGCCTCAAAGCCTATAAGACCAATCCGAACAAACACACCTATCGAAGCTTTGCTATCGCCAGCGAACCAAAACGCCAAGAACTGGCCCGGCGGCTCAATCAGGTGCCTGGTGCGACGGGGCAATTGGTGCAACTGCGCAAAGACCTGCTACAGGTTATCAAGGACCGGACCGATTTGGGGCCCTTAGATGTGGATCTCAAACACCTGTTCGCCTCCTGGTTCAACCGTGGATTCTTGGTCTTGCGTCCAATAAATTGGAGCAGCCCCGCAGATATTTTGGAGAAAATCATTGCCTATGAGGCCGTACATGCCATCGACAGTTGGGATGACCTGCGCCGCCGGCTGAAACCGGAAGATCGGCGTTGCTTTGGATTTTTCCACCCATCCATGCCAAATGAACCACTGATTTTTGTAGAGGTTGCGCTGACGAAAGGCATTCCCAATTCTATCCAAGACCTGCTGGCAGATGAACGCGAAGCCATCAGCGCCGGAGATGCCGATACGGCTGTTTTTTATTCCATTTCCAATTGCCAAGCCGGGTTGGCCGGTATTTCCTTTGGCAATTCCTTAATCAAACAAGTGGCCGCAGACTTGGCACAGGATTTGACGGGGCTATCCACTTTTGTCACCCTATCGCCGATCCCAAGCCTAAACCGCTGGCTGAAACAGGCGGATCTGCCTAAGGGTATCGAAAATCAAAGCGCTTCGCTTGCAGCCTATTATTTGCTGGAAGCCAAGACCGCGGATGGCAGCCCCTATGACCCCGTGGCACGGTTTCATCTGGGCAATGGCGCGCGCGTTCATGCGGTGCATACGGGTGCAGACACCTCGGCCAATGGCTTGGCACAGTCTAACGGTACAATGGTCAATTATCTTTACGATCTTGCAAAGATTTCTCAGAATCACGAACAATTTGTTAAAGACAAAACTGTGGTGGCCTCTGCCCCCGTGCGCACGCTTTGCGCCGCGATGAGGACCAAAATAACAGGAAAATAACATGGCCAATCCACTTTATGACGGTTTATTCGGACGCCATTTGGGACAGGAAACTGTCTTTTTGCAAATGCAAGATGGCACGACGTTCACCCATGGCCAGTTTTTGCAGCAAGCGGCACAATATGCCCATGTTTTAACTGATTTTGGACTGCGCCCCGGTGACCGGGTGGCGGTACAGATCGAAAAATCTCCACAATCCGTGGCAATCTATGCCGCCTGTGTGCAAGTCGGCCTGATATTCTTGCCACTGAACACCGCCTATACCGCCAGTGAACTGTCCTATTTTGTTGAGGACAGCGGCGCGCGGGTGATCATTTGTGATCCCAAATCCCAAGAGTCTCTGTCCATGATCGCGCAGGCCACTGGGGCGTGGCTAGAAACCATGGATGCTACAGGACAGGGCAGTTTTGCGCAGAAGGCTGCGCCACACCCTCTACATTTTGCAACCGTTCCGCGCGACGCCGAAGATTTGGCTGCCTTCCTCTATACGTCCGGCACAACGGGCCGATCCAAGGGCGCAATGCTGACACAAAACAACCTTTTGTCCAATGCGGAGGTCCTCACCCGCCATTGGGCCTTTAGCGACAGCGATGTGCTCTTGCACGCTTTGCCGATTTTTCACACGCATGGGCTGTTTGTGGCGACCAATATTGCCCTATTGTCGGGCTGCAAAATCCTCTTTCTACCAAAATTTGACCAAGAGGCGATGATCGCTTTAATGCCACAGGCAACCTGCATGATGGGCGTGCCGACTTTTTATACCAGATTGCTTGATGATCCACGGTTCGACAGCGCGCTATCTCGGCACATGCGGCTCTTCATCTCTGGCAGCGCACCGCTTTTGGCAGAGACCCATGAGCTGTTTGAACAACGCAGCGGTCATCGCATCCTTGAGCGCTACGGCATGACAGAAACCAATATGAGTACCTCGAACCCCTATGAGGGCGAGCGCCGCGCGGGCACAGTCGGATTTCCGCTGCCGGGCATTGAGCTGAAAATCACCGATAGCACCACAGGCAAGACACTGGCCCAAGGGAACATCGGTGAGATCGAAGTCCGCGGACCGAATGTGTTCAAAGGCTATTGGAACATGCCCGAGAAAACCGCGGAGGAGCTGCGCAGCGATGGATTTTTCATTACTGGGGATCTGGGCATGGTTGATGCCGATGGTTATGTCCATATTGTCGGACGCAATAAAGATTTGATTATCTCAGGCGGATTTAACATCTACCCCAAAGAAATCGAGACGGTGCTGGACGCGCAAGAGGACGTCCTAGAAAGCGCCGTGATCGGTGTCCCTCATCCAGATTTTGGCGAAACCGTGCTGGCGCTTCTCGTGCCGAGTTCCGAACGCACGCCCGATCTGGACGCGATCCAAAGCCATATTTCAGAGCACCTGGCCCGCTTTAAACTTCCCAAGAAACTGATCGTCTTGTCACAACTGCCGCGCAACACGATGGGCAAGGTGCAAAAAAATGCCCTAAGGGATCAGTTTCGCGATTTATTCGCCAAATCTTGATCGGCATCTACAAAAAGCGGTTCACCAAATTTTCCAAACGCTCCTGCCGGCCCGATTTTGGCTCTGGATTGATATCATCAGCCACCACCCGTGCAGAAATTTGCTCCAAATCGCTGCGCAAAAGCGCCTGACCTGCCGGGCTGTCCCAGCCGGCATAGCGCTCGGTGCGGGCGGCCTCAAGCCGGCCGTCCTCGAGCATGGCCGCGGCTGCCTTTAGCCCCGCCGCGCAAACATCCATCGCACCCACATGAGATAAAATTAAATCTTTAGGATCAATAGATTGTCTCCGCAATTTCGCATCAAAATTGGTGCCACCTGTGGTGAATCCGCCGGCCTTTAACACCTCATAATAGGCCAAAGCCGTTTCTGGCACATTGTTTGGAAATTGATCCGTATCCCAACCCGATTGGTAATCATTGCGGTTCATGTCAATGGAGCCAAAAATTCCCAAAGCGCGCGCCAGAGCCAGTTCATGCTCAAAGGAATGTCCCGCCAGAATCGCATGTCCCTGCTCAATATTGACCTTAACCTCGTGTTCCAGACCAAAGTCCTTCAAAAACCCATAGACCGTAGCAACATCATAATCATATTGATGCTTTGTTGGCTCTTGCGGCTTGGGCTCTATCAAAATAGCGCCTTTGAAGCCAATTTTATGTTTATACTCGACCGCCATCTGTAGCATGCGCCCCGCCTGTGCTCGTTCACGCGCCAAATCCGTGTTCAGCAAAGTCTCATAGCCCTCACGCCCACCCCAAAGCACATAGTTTTCACCGCCGAGCCGTGCAGTGGCATCCATGCAGCTCTTAATCGTTGCGGCACTATAGGCAAAAACATCAGGATCCGGGTTCGTCGCCGCCCCGGCCATAAAGCGCCTGTGGGAAAACAAATTCGCAGTGCCCCATAGCAAACGGGTTTGTGACGTCTCCATTTTCAGGGCGAAATATTCGACCATCTCTTCTAGATTGTGGGTGTTTTCGGCAAAATTGCTGCCCTCAGGACGCATATCAGCATCATGAAAGCAAAAATATGGTACACCAAGTATATCAAACATCTCAAAGGCCACATCTGCCTTGATCTTGGCCAACGCCATCTGCGATCCGAACCAAGGCCGATCAAAGGTGCGTCCACCAAAGGGATCACCGCCCTCCCATGCAAAGGAATGCCAATAGGCCACGGCGAAGCGCAAATGCTCTTTAAGGCTTTTGCCCATGACCATTTCATCGGGGTTGTAATGGCGAAAGGCAAACTCATTGTCCGTCTGCAAGCCTTCATATTGAATTTGAGAAACTCCTTGGAAGAAATCAGTCATCGAACACCTTTTTTAGACAAGTTAATAGCTAAGATTGGGCAACAGTTGCATATCTTTAGATGGGCGCAAAGACCCCAATCCTTAGCCAGCCGCAGATCCACCAAGACCCTTCAAAGCCTGATATGCCGCGCGGTAGGCGCTCAGACCTGCCATAAACTCATCGGTGAGCCCTGGGACGGGTTCAATCACCCGTGCGATTTTGGGCGCATAGGCCACATCGCTCACTTTGGCGCCTGTCGCCATCATCGCCAGCCGCGCCGCCCCAAAGGCGCCGCCAAAATCGCCTGCGACTGGCAGCTCTATTGGCAACCCCAGGATGGTCGCAATCGCCTGCACCCAATAGTCAGATTTTGAGCCACCACCTACGGCGAGCAAACGCTCAATCTTTGTTCCCGTTGAGGTCAGCGCGTCAAAACTGTCTCGCACCGCATAGGTGACCCCCTCCATCACCGCCCGCGTCATTGCGATGTGATCCGTGCTGTGGTCAAGGTTTAGAAAACTGGCACGGATCACCGCATCATTATGCGGTGTGCGCTCGCCCCCGAGATAGGGCAGGAACAGCGTTGAGGATGGCGCTTGGAGCGGGCCAAGCCCCGAGGTCATATCCGCAGGCGCCGCACCCAGCACACGGCCAAACCAACTCAAAGCATCAGAGGCCGCCAAGATCACCCCCATTTGGTGCCAAGTCTTCGGCACCGCATGGCAAAAACTATGGACCGCGCTGGCCGGATCTGGCTGATAAGCATCGCTGGCAGCGAATAAGACGCCAGAGGTGCCCAAGCTGACAAAAGCCTCACCACCGCGCACCACACCTACGCCGATTGCGCTGGCCGCATTGTCCCCACCGCCGCCGGCAATGACCACATCGCCCCGCATGCCAAAGCACGCGGCAAGATCCCGGCGGAGTATTCCAGAAGCCTCAGAACCCTCCACAAGATGCGGCATTTGTGCGCGCTGCAATCCTGTCGCCGCAAGTAGGTCATCGGACCAAGCCCGCGCGCGCACGTCTAGCCAAGAGGTCCCAGCTGCATCGGACATCTCCGCCACATGCTCAGACGACAACCAAAGCCGCAGGTAATCTTTGGGCAAAAGCACCTTGGCCACTTTTGCAAAAACCTCAGGTTCCCACCGCCGCACCCAAGCCAACTTGGGCGCGGTAAAGCCAGGGAAGACGATATTGCCAGTCCGGTGACGGAAGATTGGATTGCGATCCATCTCTTCAGCCTCAGCCGCAGCCCGGGTATCGTTCCACAGGATGCACGGGCGTAACACTTTGTCTTGCGCATCCAGAAGCGTTGCGCCGTGCATTTGCCCAGATAGGCCAATGGCACGAACGGCGCTCAGATCGGTCTGCGCGGCCAAGGACGAAAAAACCGCCTCCGCGCCCGCGAGCCAGTCTTGCGGCGCCTGCTCTGACCAGCCCGTCTGGGGCCGGTTAACACGCAAGGGCGCAGTGGCTTCGGCACAAATAGTTTGGGCATCGTCAATGACGATGCCCTTTAAACCGGAAGTGCCAAGATCTAACCCGATATACATCAGTTAATGGGACTCTTTCGGGTTCTTGCCGAGAATAATCATCGATAAAATGTCATCTTCAGTCACATCTGCAACGCGCTCCGTGCCGACCAATTGCCCATTCTTCATCACGCTGGCCCGGTCGCAGAGTTTCATGACGTTGTGAATATCATGCTCAATTAAGAAGATGCCCAGACCTTGCTTTTTCAGCTCTTGAATAAGCTCCGCCACCATT
>Ga0206677_10001382_pt1 | contig 22435 bp, 17 predicted proteins | sample M130m12015metaG_FD_155475 | JGI IMG/M metagenome (GOLD analysis project Ga0206677, IMG submission 155475) | Ammonia-oxidizing marine archaeal communities from Monterey Bay, California, United States - M1 30m 12015 | ecosystem: Environmental > Aquatic > Marine > Intertidal zone | place: USA...
GACCGAAGGTAATTACTTTTACTGCGTCTGAGATTAAAATAAACGAAGGCGTCAGCAAAAAAGATTTTAAGTAAAACTTACATTTCATATCTAATAAATAAAGCTGTGAGTAGATGTACTCACAGCTTTTTTGTTTTCAACATATGTAATTCCAAACGAAGAAATCAATATCTTTGAAACATGAGTGACTTTGTTGTTTCAGCAAGAAAATACCGCCCTCAGACTTTCGATACCGTAGTCGGCCAAAAGTCTATTACAGGCACACTCAAAAACGCCATTAAAAAAGAACATTTAGCACAAGCTTTTCTTTTCTGCGGTTCGAGAGGAGTTGGCAAAACAACAACTGCAAGAATTTTAGCGAAGACGATAAACTGTACTCAAAGAACTGAAAACACAGAGGCCTGTGATAAGTGCGATTCTTGTGAAAGTTTTAATTCTGGGGCTTCTCTAAATGTTTATGAACTGGATGCAGCCTCTAACAATTCCGTTGAAGATATAAGAGGACTTATAGACCAGGTGCGCATTGCACCGCAACTCGGTGATTTCAAGGTCTATATTATTGATGAGGTCCACATGCTCTCAACAAGTGCATTTAATGCATTTTTAAAAACGTTAGAAGAACCTCCGAAGCATGCTATTTTTATTTTAGCAACTACTGAAAAACATAAAATAATTCCTACAATATTATCGAGATGTCAAATCTTTGATTTTTCGCGTATCACTGTAAAAGATATTACCGAACATTTAGCTGAAATTTCAAAAAAGGAAAAAGTTAAAGCACAGATTGAAGCCCTTCACTTAATTGCTATGAAAGCAGATGGTGCGCTTAGAGACGCTTTGTCTGTTTTTGATCAAATGGTTACTTTTTCAGGAAATGAATTAACCTACAATCAGGTCATTGAAAATCTTCATATTCTTGACTATGATTATTTTTTCAAATTTGTCGACTTCACTGAAAAAGAGGATATTCCAGGTTCCTTGTTACTCTTCAATGAAATCCTCGAGAAAGGTTTTGATGCGCATAATTTCTTGTCTGGATTGTCAACACACTACCGGAATTTATTAGTCTGTAAAGACGATCGATCTGCAACTTTGCTAGAAGTACCGGAACAGACTCAAAAAAGATATATTGAGCAATCAAAAGGAATTCCTTATCACACTATTACGAGAGCTCTTTACGCTTTAAGTAAGGCCGACAACACCTACAAGTCTTCAAAAAATCCAAGGCTACTTGTTGAGGTTGCATTAATGGAGCTCTGTTCACTCAAACAAGAGCAAGAAAAAAAAAAGCCCTAACAGATCGTATTGACTTTTTACCCTTTCCTGAAAAATCACTTCGTAAAGAAAAAAAGAAATCAACACCAAAACAAGAGCAGAAACCAGTTAACACTCAGTCAGTAAAAACACCTGATGTAGAGATTAATCAAAACCCGAAGAAAACTGAGAATCAGCCTCTTCCAACTCCAAAAATTGTCAAAAAATCTGAAAGCCGCCTTTCCATAAAGGATATGCTAAAGAGAGAAAAGGAACTCAAAAATAAACCTGCTGATGAAAATCTTCCTGAAGAAAAATATACTGCGGATAGACTTGTAAGAGTCTGGAGGCAATACGCCTTCCAGGTTAAAGATGAAGGTCAAGAAACGTTCTATAATGCATTGGTTAAAAGAGATCCACTAATTGAGAAGAACGATGTGCTCAAATTATTTGTAGAAAATCAAATACAAGTCGACTATATTAAACCATTGCTAAATGAGCTTATTTCCTTTATAAGAAAAAGCGTACAAAATTATAATATTACCATTGAAATTGAGCTGACTGAAAATCCTATAGAAGATATAAAACTCATGCACGGAAAGGACAAGTTCAAGGCAATGGCGAAAAAAAATCCAAACCTGAATACTTTGAAGAACTTATTCAATTTAGACATTGAATTTTGAGGATTATACCTCATAAAGATTTTTTAATTGACTTTTATTCAGAAGAGCAAAAAAGTACAATCAACTCTTTTATTGAAGAACTTGAAACTGATGTGCCGTTTATCACCTGCCATACTTCTGGATCAACTAGTATACCAAAAGCCATCCGCATTTCAAAGGAAGCGCTTGTGCTATCTGCGGAAAATACGATTGGTTTTTTTAACCTCAAACCTAAATACAAAGCCTCACTGTGTATTTCAGTAGACTTTATTGCTGGGAAAATGATGCTCGTTCGTGCATTAATTGGAGGTCTGCATTTGAAGGTTTATTCAGTAAATGCATCTACAGGAAATCAATTGTTACCAAGCGACTTTATTGCACTATTCCCTAAACAGCTTGGACGCTTTATGAATACAACAGATGGTATAGACAAATTAAAGCGTTGCCGAAATATTTTAATTGGAGGCGCACAAATTTCAAAAGAACTAGAAAAACAGCTAATTAAAAATGAGGTTACCGTTTACCAAAGCTATGGTATGACGGAAACTGTATCGCATATTGCCATAAAAAAAACAGGATACCTTCAGGAAACATATTACAAAGCGATAGCCGGTGTTTCATTCGAAACACACGATGATTGCTTGATAATACATTACCCAAAAATGTCGACGAACGTCATAAAAACAAACGATCTTGTTGAGCTAAAAGACACCCATCATTTCAAGTGGATTGGGCGCAATGATTTCGTGATTAATTCTGGGGGATATAAGATCTCACCTGAAATTATCGAAGATAAAATTCAAAAATTATTGAGCAATGAAATTCTATTAACTGGGTTAAAAGATATAGAATTTGGGGAAAAAGTAGGACTGATAATAAGAGGAACAAAGGATAGTGTAAATATTCGGAAAGCTGACCTCAAATCAATTTTACATCCCTACGAAATACCTAAAATGGTTACCTTTATTTCATCATTCGAACGAACCATTAATGGAAAGTTAGACCGTAAAAAAACTGTGTCTAAAATTAATAAAAGTGCCTGGCAAATCTTACTATAGCATATTGAACCTTCAAGAAGGAGCCTCGAAAGCTGAAATCAAAAAAAGCTACAGGAAGCTCGTTAAAAAATATCACCCTGATGTTTCGAAGGATCCCAATTGTCATGAAAAATATTTAGAAATAAATGAGGCGTATGAAGCGCTGCTGGAACCTAAACCGAAAATCAAAAGAAAACCCACAACGACTAAAGCTCAAAAATGGCAAAACTATAAAGAAGAAAGTAGAAAAAAAACGGCCCAACGAGATACACAAAAAGCAAAAGAAATTAAAAGATTTTATCAAAGTCTGAGAACTGGATGGAGAAGAGGATGGATTCGGGTTAATGTTTTATTCAGTATTATTATTTGTGTTTTCCTTGTAGCAGATCAAGAAAGTCATTTAACTCAAAGAAAAATTAAAATTACAAGCCTCCAGGATTTATCTAAATCGAATGAAATTACAACGTTGGAGGGAGGTTATACGCTACAAAACATTCACTCTATTATCAGATCAAAAACATACGTAATCTTATTCGAAAGTAAATATTTAAAGCAATCTGTTTATGCTGCCTACAAACACGATGGCAAATACTTTTACCATAAGGTGTTATTCGGGCCGAGAGGTCCTAGTTTTTATTGGGGTTTCCCCGTAGTATTTGTGGTATCTATGCTCCCCTTGATTTTTTATCTGTTTTTCAGAAAAAATAATGGCTGGTTTGTTTTTTTCCATTACACAATCTTAATTGTTACTACACCTTGGCTCATCTATTTTATTGTCGAGCATCCCGAAATGATAGACGTTCTAAAATTTTAAAAAAATGACTAAAAAAGAGAAAGTAACATACATCATTAAAACACTTGAAAATTTATACCCGGAAACACCTGTTCCATTAGATCATAAGGATCCATACACACTATTGATTGCCGTACTTTTATCCGCCCAATGCACTGATGAGCGCGTAAATAAAATTACACCTGCACTTTTCAAACTTGCTGATAATCCCTTGGATATGAGTCAGCAAAATGTCGATGACATTCGAGCTATCATAAGACCGTGTGGCCTTTCTCCAAAAAAATCCAAAGCCATTTGGGAGCTTTCAAATATTTTAATTGATAAATATAACGGTCGCGTACCTGAGACCTTAATGCAACTTGAAGCCCTTCCTGGTGTTGGACATAAGACAGCTTCTGTTGTTGTATCTCAGGCCTTTGGCCAAGCTGCTTTTCCTGTTGATACCCATATTCATCGCCTTCTAACAAGATGGGGTATCACGAGTGGAAAGAATGTAGTACAAACTGAAAAAGATGCCAAAAGACAATTTCCAAAAGAAACATGGAACAAGCTACATTTACAAATTATTTTCTACGGACGCGCATACTCCCCTGCCAGAAACCCAAAACTTGCTATTGATTTCATTACAGCTAAAATTGGTACTAAAAAAGCAATGAAAGAGCTCAAATAAATCAACAATTGTTGAAAAGTGCTCTTAATAAGGTGTGTATAAATTATATTTTTAAAAGTCTCTAGTTTGGGGATTCGAATTCCTATATTTGTTTTATGGATACTTCAGAAGGAAAAAAAACCCCAATTCAGAGATTAAAGAACACACCTAGCTTAATTAATGACATGGGTAAGCTTCCTCCACAAGCGATTGATGTTGAGCAAGTTGTCCTCGGAGCGATGATGTTAGAAAAGGATGCGGTAAACAATACCATTGACATACTTAATGATGAAAGTTTTTACGACCCTAAGCATCAAATCATCTTCAAAACGATACATTCTTTGTTTGCGAGTACTAGTCCAATTGACTTGGTTACCGTATCAGCTCAACTTCTAAAAAACGGTGAACTTGAAGCGGCAGGTGGTGCAGCATATTTATCCTCTTTAACCAATAGAGTAGCATCTTCATCTCATATACAATACCACGCAAGAATCATTTCTGAAAAGCATATTAAAAGAGAGCTTATTCGCGTGAGTAGTGATATAATAAAAGACTCATATGACGAAACAAAGGACGTTTTCGAGTTGCTAAATAATGCTGAGACTAATTTATTTAAAATAGCCGAAGCAAATATGAGCAAGCAAGCAGCGACCATGCAAAATGTTATTAGTGAGGCGATTGATGAAATTGAAAAGGCGTCAAAAAATTCAGATGGTCTTTCGGGTGTCGCTTCTGGTTTTTATGAACTTGATAAAATCACTGCGGGATGGCAAAGGTCTGATATGATTGTTCTCGCTGCAAGACCAGGTATGGGTAAAACAGCGTTCGTCTTATCAATGGCACGAAACACCGCTGTAGATCATAATAAAGGTGTCGCTATATTTTCATTAGAAATGTCTTGTGTACAGCTTGTTAAAAGACTTATTGCTAGCGAAGCGAGACTTTCTGGAGAAAAACTAAGAAAGGGAGATCTGAAAGATTACGAGTTCCAGCAGCTCCATACTAGAATTAAAAAATTATCTACTGCTCCAATTTATATTGATGATACTCCCGGGCTGAGTATCTTTGATTTTAGAGCGAAATGTAGAAGGCTTAAATCTCAATATGACATAGATTTAATAATCATTGATTACTTGCAGCTGATGTCTGCAAAAACAAGTGAGAATTCAAGATCAAATGGCAATAGAGAACAAGAAATCTCTACAATTTCTAGGTCCATTAAAGAAATAGCTAAGGAACTGGATGTACCAATTATTGCCCTTGCACAGCTCAGCCGTTCTGTGGAACAACGAGGAGGAGATAAAAGACCCATTCTATCTGACCTGCGTGAATCAGGAGCAATAGAACAAGATGCTGATATCGTTTCGTTTATTTACCGTCCCGATTATTATGGCTTTATGACGGATGAAGCCACAGGGAATGACAACACTGGCATTGGTGAAATCATTATTAGAAAACATAGAAATGGTGCTCAAGGAACTGTAAGACTTAAGTTCATCGATCAATATGCAAGATTTGACAACTTAGATGAGATGCCTGACTACAACCAAATCACCCAAGAATCTAGTGAGAAAACGAGTGCTATTAACAATCCAAATAACACCTTTACGGTTCCAAGTAAAATGAACGAATCCGAAGACTCAGATGATTATGGTGACTTTGGAAAAAATGAGGATACGCACGAAAATGATTTCTAAAATGAAGCTGGGCATTCTCTTTCTCTTCTTCTTCCTTCTCTCCTGCAATTTTGCAAATGCAACACAAATTTTAGTGTTCATGGGAGAAAAACAAAAGAATCATCTTAAAGCTTATGGAATAGCTTATTGGGTAATCGAAAAAGATGTGAGCATCCAATGGTTACTAAACTATAGAGGAGGATCTTTTCTAATGCCACATTTGGTTGCAATAGAAGAAGAATTAATGATTCGAGGTGTCTCGTATCAAATTTTAACAGAAGGTCAAGTCTCACAAATCAAAACTCAAATAGCAAATCCAGAGGTGAACATGGAGGTCATTCAATTAGAAAAACCACCAAAAATAGCTGTTTATACACCTCCTAATAAGCAACCATGGGATGATGCAGTAACCATGGTATTGGAGTATGCAGAAATTCCTTATGATAAAATCTACGATTCCTCCATTGTAATGGGTAAACTTCCTGAATATGATTGGCTTCATTTGCATCATGAGGATTTTACTGGACAATACGGGAAATTCTACAGGTCTGCACGTCATCAAAAATGGTATCAAGAACAGATAGACGTGGCAGAAGGAAACGCTAAACTTCTTGGGTTTAAAAAAGTTTCAGAATTAAAATTAGGTGTGGCTAAAAACATACAGAATTTTGTTTTAGGTGGTGGTTTCTTATTTACAATGTGCAGCGGTACAGATAGCTTTGATATTGCTTTAGCAGCTCAAAATACAGATATTTGTGAAAGTGTTTTTGATGGAGACCCTTCTAGTCCCAATAGTGATCGGGAGTTAGATTATTCTAAAACATTCGCATTCAAGGACTTTAAGCTCATCAAGGACCCTATGGTATATGAATACTCAGATATTGATGGTACCTATTTAAGAACGAATCGAACCATACCTAAAGAAATGGATGAATTCACTTTATTTGATTTCTCGGCAAAGTGGGATGTAGTTCCTACCATGCTTACGCAATGTCATCAGGATGTCATCAAAGGTTTTATGGGTCAAACAACTGACTTCAAGAAAGACTTGATTAAATCGAGCGTGCTTATTTTAGGCGAAACAGAAGCTGCGCAAACAGCAAGATACATTCATGGTGAGATGGGACAGGGTACTTGGACATTTTATGGAGGTCATGACCCAGAAGATTATCAGCATTTTGTTGGAGATCCACCAACGGACTTAAATTTACATCCAAATTCACCAGGATATAGACTTATATTAAACAATATCCTTTTTCCCGCGGCTAAAAAGAAGAAAAGAAAGACATAAATTCTTTCAATTTTATTGGTATGTCCAAGGATTTTGTTAAACTTGTAGAGCAAAGACAATATTCCACGTCTTTCATGTCCTCATCTGTTCCTAAAAAATAATGAATAGAATAACTTTATTGAAGTAATTACAACTGCAAAATATATTGGACGGTATCTCGTCACAAAAATCCTTAAATCAATTAACAAATAATGGAAAATTCATCCGCTGAAGATGCAAAAGACTTATTCGACAATACAAGTAATGAAGCCAAGGATGCTTCGAAGGAAGAAGGTCAGAAAACTGCTCCCGTAAAAAAGAGAACTAGGAAACGTATTAAAGTTGAAGCTCCTACCGAAGAAAACAAGGAAGAAGTCACAGCCAAACCAAAAGAAATAATTGCTGAAACAGCATCCGATGAGAAAGGATTACCTGAGGATACTGAAACGAATAAGCCTCAAGCTAAAAAAGAGACCAACGAAAAGAAAGTAGAGGAAAAGCCATCAAAGGAAGTACGTCATCCCAGAAAAGATGACAAAAAATCTAATCATAAAGACCGATCTAAGGATCATAAAAATAATGACAACAAAAGTAATTATGACTTAGTTGGAATTGTTTCTGCAGAAGGCGTTCTTGAAGTGATCCAGGATGGTTATGGTTTCTTAAGATCATCAGATTATAATTACCTGCCTTCTCCTGATGATATTTATGTTTCGCAAAATCAGGTTAAGCTTTTTGGTTTAAAAACAGGAGACACTGTCAAAGGTACAATTAGACCTCCTAAAGAAGGTGAAAAGTTCTTTCCTTTGGTACGCGTAGAGTCAATCAACGGAAGAGACCCGTCATATATAAGGGATCGCGTTCCGTTTCAATATTTAACTCCATTATTCCCTTCCGAAAAATTCAAATTAACTGGACATAAACAAGATTCATTATCGACAAGAATAATGGACCTATTTTGCCCTATAGGTAAAGGTCAAAGAGGTATGATTGTTGCACAACCTAAAACAGGTAAAACAATGCTCTTGAAGGATGTTGCAAATGCCATTGCCGCAAATCACCCAGAAACATATCTTATCGTTCTACTGATAGACGAAAGACCAGAAGAGGTAACAGATATGGCGCGCAGTGTAAAAGCTGAGGTAATTGCATCCACATTCGATGAGCCTGCAGATCGACATGTTAAAGTAGCAAATATTGTTCTTGAAAAAGCCAAAAGAATGGTAGAATGCGGTCACGACGTATGTATACTTCTTGACTCTATTACAAGACTAGCAAGAGCGTACAATACCGTTTCTCCTGCATCTGGAAAAGTGCTTTCCGGTGGTGTAGATGCGAATGCTTTGCACAAGCCTAAAAGATTTTTTGGTTCTGCGCGTAAAATTGAAAACGGCGGTTCGTTATCGATTCTAGCTACTGCACTTACCGAAACAGGTTCAAAAATGGATGAAGTTATTTTTGAAGAATTTAAAGGAACCGGTAACATGGAGCTTCAATTAGACCGAAAAATTTCTAATAGAAGAATCTATCCAGCTATAGATATTACGGCTTCAGGAACAAGACGAGAAGATCTTTTACTCAGCAAAGATGTAATGCAGAGAATTTGGTTAATGCGAAAATTCATTGCAGATATGAACCCTGTTGAAGCCATGGAATTCTTGAAGAACCATATGGAAAACACAGTTTCCAATGAAGAGTTTTTGATTTCTATGAATAGCTAAAATGAAAAAAGCAATCAATATCGGTATTGGTTTTGCCGTTATATGGATCATCTTAAAGCTTATTGCTTTTAATTTTCAGGTGTTTTTGACTGATCTAAAACCATTCATTTTTGCCAATATGTTGTTCGTAACCCTTGGTATTTGTATCTCATTATATTTAAAGAAAAAAGCAGGGGAGGCTTCAAATCTTTTGGGTGACGTAAAAACGGGAATGACCTCAAGTATCATTTATACCGTATTAGTGAGCGCATTTATCTATTTCTATTATCAATCTATTTACCCGGAATTCAATAGCTCAAAAATTAGCGAAATGGAATTATTGTTAACTGACGAGTCTAAGGTGGCGGAATTGAGAGTCTCTAATCCAGATATGGAAAACAGCAGTAGTGACGAAATTAGAAATAAGGTTATGACCAGTATTAGTCAATATTACTCTGCACAATTCACAATGACTATTTCACTTTTGGGATTACTCGTTTATTCAACACTAAACAGTTTATTAATATCCTTGATTTTCCGAAAAATCATATTTAAGCATCAGACTGAGAACTCATCGCCTAACGCCTCATAATCTATTCCGTCGAAATTACCTGAGGACATCATGAGAAGAACGCAGTTTTGATCTGTAATATCGCGTACAAATTCTAATACTGATTCAGTGGTATTCTTAACCACCACGTGACTTCCAAAAGCCTGCTGAACTTCATCTATACTTAAAGGAGAAAGCTTTTTGTGCGCAACAACCTCCGGGCTGAAATAAACTAAAGCATGATCAGCAGCACTCATACAATCCTTATAAAACGGCAAAAAGTCTTTACGCAAGGATGAAAAGGTATGAAGTTCCATACATGCAATAATTTTTCTTGCACCATATTGTTCTTTAACAGCACTTGTAGTCGCCTTCAACTTTGAAGGAGAATGGGCAAAATCTTTATACATTACAAAAGAACCAAACTCCACAACCTTCTGTAAACGCTTTCCGGCTCCAGTGAAATCAGACATGCCATCCAAGAATTGCTCATTCGAAATACCCATGTGTGACGAAAGGTGCATCGCGCCTATCATATTTTGAAGGTTATGACTGCCAAAAATCTGAAGCGGAAATGCTTTCCCTTCCCAAGTAACTTCAGTACCATTATCAATAGATTTGAAAACAGGTGTTTTATAAGGCTCAATGTTTAATGAATTTGCATATTTATGAGCTAAACGTTCCACTTCTTGGTCTAGTGAATTATATATCAAATACCCCTCATCCTTAATTACAGAACAAAAAATATCAAATTGTAAAACATAATTTTCAAAAGTTGGAAATACATTAATATGATCCCATGCAATACCGCTGATTAAAGCAACATCCGGCTTATATAAATGAAATTTTGGTCTTCTATCAATTGGCGAGCTTAAGTACTCATCACCTTCCAAAATCATGTATTCAGAAGAATCTGTTAATCTTACCATACAATCATAGCCCTCAAGCTGCGCACCTACCATATAATCTACATCCACATTTTGCTTTTTACACACGTGCAAAAGCATAGATGTGATCGTCGTCTTACCATGACTACCACCAATGACAATTCTTTTCTTTGACTTACTCTGCTCAAATAAATATTCAGGATAAGAGAAAATAGGAATCGATAATCGTTTTGCTTCAAGTAGCTCAGGATTATCAGCTCTAGCATGCATACCAAGAATAACAGCCTCTAAATGCTCATTAATACGATCTTTGTTCCAACCAATTTCACTGGGCAAAATACCTTGGTTTTCCAAACGAGACCGAGATGGTTCGAAAATCTCATCATCAGAACCTGAAACTTCAAACCCTTTTCTACTTAATGCAATTGCTAGGTTGTGCATGGCGCTCCCTCCTATTGCAATAAAATGTATTTTCATTTTAAATAATTTCAACTAAAATATAAATGAAAGCTATTCAAAATAAAGAGGTTCCAAAGAGTTACTGACAAAAGAATATGAATTGCTATTCCTTTTGATTATTGACTTGTACTATAGCTTTTCAGGATACCTTCCTCAGAATAAATCAGGTAAGCTTCCGTGGCATGCCCCTTATTTTCTGAGAGAAAGTCTTTAGCAGCTTCCAAACCAATTACCATGAAATAAGTTGCCAATGCATCTGCATAAGCGCACGAACTTGAAATAACAGTTGCAGACAAAAGTTTATGTCTATTCTGTTTCCCAGTTTTAGGGTTTATCGTGTGTGCATAACGCTGTCCGTCTTCTTCAAAATATTTTCTGTAATTACCACTTGTGGCAATTGCAGAATTCGTTAAATCAATACTTTTTTGAACGATTTGATTCCTCGTGTCATTTGATTCAGACGGTTTTTCAATCCCAATCCTCCACTTTCTGTGGTTCGATTTGAATCCAGAAAGCTTAATTTCGCCACCTAATTCGATGTAAACATTGCTATGTCCACGGTCACTAAGAAACTTCATTAAAACATCAACAGAGTAACCCTGTGCAATGGCATTAAAATCTAATTGGAAATTTGGGTTTAATTTTATTAGCTCAATTTGAGCATCGGACAATGAATATTTATAGTGTCCTTTATTTTTAAACCCTACGTTTTTAAGCGTATTATTGATCTCATTTTCCGAAGGAACACTTGCATTATTTGAACCAATTCCCCATAAATCCATAATTGGCTTTATTGATGGGTCGAAATAGCCATTACTCAGCTCATATAAAGAATCACTTAAGAGAAGCATTTGACCAAAGTAACTTTGAACTTCAATTACGGAATCTGTAAAAGAATTTGAGTTTATCCGTGAGACGAGAGAATTGTTTCTGTAGGTCGATAAATCTTTATCAAAATCTAATAAAATTGAATCAATTTCATTTTGATTGAAATTTAATATTGAGTCATATACCTGAATCGTATATGTAGTACCCTGAGCGCGTCCACTAAGCTTAAACATCGCAAAAGAACTTTCTTCATCAGAACTTTTACAAGATATAAGAAGAATAATTAGTAATCCAGAGAAGTTAATCCTCGACAACATCTGTCCCTTTAGATTCATTAAACCAAACATGCTCGGATATTGAAGCGTTGTTGCGGGTGTATGAGGCAGCACCACTTTGGTCGGTTGTTTGCTCATATACGTTACCATGACCATTAGCGTCAACAACGACACGTTGTATTGTTACTGACACAACATCTCCCTGTGAATTGGTTCGCTTAAACACCCTTTGTGTCATGGCGTTAGAGGGAAAAAGAATGCCGTTTTCGTCCTTTAAAAAATTCGGTTGCATTTCAAACTTTGGTTTCGATGACTTTAGTGCTTCCATAGCTTTTACTCTATTCTCACCCGAAAGCTTCTCTATGGAATCTCGTTTTTGAACGGCATAGCCCAAACGCAACATTTGATTTTGACTCTCAGCCAACCTATCAGTATTGTCATTTTCATTTTGTCTATCAATCATAATACGCTCATTGTCTAAATTATTTTGACGCTCTGAAAAGGATTCTCCACGAATCATTTGGTTCATCAATTCCATATTATCTAGATACTCTTTCTCTGTCTTCCACTCCTCTATTTGCAAAGCAGACAACTCCTGCTGCTCTTTATATTTTTGCGCCTTAAAACTTACCGCTGCATCAAGTTCTTGTTTTGAAATTGCTTGCTCATCTTGAAGAATAACCTTTTGATTGAGGACTTCTTTTTGATTTAGCTCCATCGAATTTAAGTAGGTCATTAATTGTTGAGAAGAAGCTTCACTTCGAACATTTTCCTTTGTTTTGGTAAAAAATATCTCGTAATCGATTTCATTTTTAATGTCTTGTAAATCCTTTAATGGATCGCTTTTCTTTTTCCGAATAGTAGCCGATAAATCATTAAAAGCCTCAAAGTCGGAACCCTGATGTAATTCTCCAGGAGAGCGCACCGTTGCTCCAGAACTTATTCCATTAGATATTGGTTTTTTCGTATTAGCTACAAAATCCGCACCTCCAGACCAGCTTGATAAAGAATCCTTCATTTGTCTCAAATCTTCCTCAGGAAGAATTCTGTAATTTACATTCGCTATCTTAAATGCCTTCTTTAAATCAATGAGTGCAGCCTGCTTATCTGAATTTAGCATTCCAAACGCCTTATCCTTGAGTGCATACATTTCTTCAAGGTTTTTTATTTGTTTTTTTAATGCAATAACCCGAGCATCGTTGGACCGCGCCTTCATAGGCTCTGAATCTAATATTCGGCTTGCCAGTTCATAAGAGTCTCGTCCTTTTAAAACATTGCTGTAAGCTTTTTCAATTTGTTTTCTAAAAGCCTCCTCCTTGGAGTTCTTTTTACTTGAGATTTGAGCTATTCCCTTCTCTACTTGAGATGAATAATTATTTATCATTTGCTGATTTGATAACTTTTTAATCAGCATATCTGCCTTTTTAAAATTTGCTAGACCGGCGTCAACAGAGTCGGTATCATTTTGATTTTGCGCCCTTTCAATATACTTTTCAATTGAAGTTGAAAATCTATAATTCTCTGACTCTTTGCGAATTGCTTTAATTTCAGCTTGGATTTTTACCCTTTGACCTGGATCTAAAATCTGAATCTCTTTTAGTTTATCGACACTTTCGGAAAATGCCTTTTCAGTTCTTAGAGAATCTGCTGAACTTCGAAGCGTAATAAGCTTATTATTACTTTCAAGTTGTTTTTCTTGTGTTGACCTTGCTTCAGCAATTTTTGTAAGTCGAAACTTTACTTGATTATCATCAATTATTTTTAAAGCACTCCTATATTTAGATTCCGCCTCGTCCAAATCTCCGGATGCAAAGGCCATATCCCCTTTATTCTTTAGCGTTTCAAATTTTGCTCTCTCTTCTCTATCCTTTTTGATTTTTTCAAGTAGCAGGTTTAGTTCGTTTTTCTTAGCAGTTAGGGTAGCATTGTTTGGTTCATATACCAAAACTGAATCAATATGTGTAATAGCAAGCTCAAAATCATTTCTTTTCAATGCCGATGCTAATTTCTTTTTAAATAAATCCGCTTTAGACCCCTGTTCGGCAAGAGCATATACCTTCAGGACTTCATCTTCAATATCTTTCTTATATTTTTCCTCTGGAACAGCCATATTCCTTGAAGCATCCCAATTAAATTTTTCAGCATAAGTATTTTTAACAAAATTCAAATCAGCACCGTCACGATCTTCAAAAAGCTCCACTATTAATTCTTCCATAGCCTGAAGCACACCATTTGGATTTTGAACCTTCAACTCTTCAAAATCGAGAAGAACTTTTTTAGGAATATAACCGGGCTTAGAAACCATAAGCTCGAAAGGAAACTTAGTCTGTATGGCGCCACTGATGAAATAAAAGCCTTTTGCATCTGACAACGACTTAGATACCATCTTTCCATTTTGGAACATATACATGGCCGCACCGAAAATCTTTTTCTTTGTTGTGAAATTATTAATATATCCTTCTAAAGATATTTCCAACCTTTTCTGTGCGTATGAATTCACAGTCAAAAGAAGTATCAAAGAAAAAATAATTCGAGTCATAGAAAGCTTGCTTGCATTGTGCACAATAAACGTAAAATTCTATTTTTGTTGCACTATTACAAAAATGCGTAAAAAAGACGAATAAAAAAATGCTTAGAATTGATGAATTAAGCTTTTGGGAAAAAACATCATATTTTGAAAATATTGATTTTTTAATCATTGGTTCGGGTATTGTTGGTATAAGTACATCACTTTATCTGAAAACTAAATATCCGAATGCGAAAATCGTAATATTGGAAAGAGGTTATTTACCGACCGGTGCCAGTTCCAAAAATGCTGGATTTACATGTTTTGGCAGTCCTACGGAACTTTTTGATGATTTGAACACCATGGATGAGCATCAAGTTTGGGAAACCTTCTCAGATCGCTACCATGGATTAAAATGTTTGTTCGATTTGATCGATCCAAAAGCTATTGAGTATGACCCGTGTAAGTCATGGGATTTGATAGCTAAGCATTCAAAAAATGAAATCAATCCTGAATTCATTGCATATATAAATGAAAAAGCTAAAGACATTACGGGTATTGATCAGATTTATTCTGAAGATAAATTAGCCGCAAAAACATTTGGTTTTAAAAAAATAGAAACGGCATATTGTAATTCGCTAGAAGGCGGAATCAATACAGGATTACTTGTGAAGTCACTGCATCAGAGAGCAGTTGATACAGGTGTTCAGATTGTTTTTGGCATTGAAGCGCTTTCTATGGCGTCAAATGATCAAGAGGTGATACTCGATACAAATCAAGGCCTTGTCAAAAGTGCGCATTGTATAATTGCAACAAATGGTTTTGCAAAGCAATGGGTTAATGAAGACATTCAGCCTGCTCGTGCTCAAGTATTGGTGACTAATCCTATAAAAGATTTAAAAATAAAAGGAACCTTTCACTATGATAAAGGATTTTACTATTTCAGAAATATTGGTGACCGAATTCTGCTTGGAGGTGGAAGGAATATTGACTTTGAAGGAGAGAAAACAGCCACATTCGGCACGACTCAAAAAATTCAAAATGCATTAGAATCCTTACTAAAGGAAACGGTTATACCCAGTCAAAATTATAATATTGATTACTCATGGTCGGGGATTATGGGAGTAGGAGCGAATAAAAGCCCTATAATTAAGATGCTAAACAAAAATACAGCTATAGGTGTTAGATTAGGAGGTATGGGAGTCGCTTTGGGTTCTCAAGTGGGTAAAAAGCTGTCAAGCTATTTTTAGCATGAAAAAAGAAGAAAATAAACAAACTGAAAAATTTGTCAATCCTATTGATCCTGACAAAATCACTGAAAACCCACATAGTCTTGAATATGGGCATCACAGTGGCAGCGCTTTAATCAAACCTGAAGATCAAGGAAAGCTTAAAGGGCGAGCCCTTTCTGCTATGGACCATCAAACAGATATGCAATTGGGTCAGATTTATGAACAAATGCAGCTCTTAGCGTCCCAAGCCCAAAGATTGAATGAAAGAAAAAAGATCTCTGAATTTATTTATACCGCTGAATCCAGATTCGAGCCTTTCATCAACCATACTTACCATTTATATAATAGAGAAAATGGCACATTTCTTTTATCCCTAATTGGACCAAATCAATGGGGTAAAACAAAACACGTTTTTGAATTTGTTGCAACAGTCAAACTCCTTGCTGATCACACATGGGATGTGCTAGACAAAAATGACGATTTTGAGTTTAGCGTGTAAATACCCATTCATTTTCAGATGATAAACGCTCGTCATAACTATAGCCATCTATTTCTAGAAGCTTCAAATCGTTAGGTTTATCAATTCGTTTTTTAACTATTGCCCGAGCCATACTTCCCCTCGCACGTTTCGCATACATCATAATGGTTTTTAGCTTGCCATTTTTAAAATCTTTAAAAACAGGTGTGATAATCTTATTAGATATTGCTTTAAAATTGATTGCCTTTGCATACTCTAAAGAAGCTAGGTTCAAAACAACATCATCCGAATTCAGCTCGGAAATCATTGATTCTGTAAGCGTTTCACGCCAATATTCATATAAGTTTTTTGAAGACTTATCAATCTTTAATTTTGTTCCCATCTCTAATCGATACGGCGCAATACCATCTAATGGCCTCAAAAACCCATACAAACCAGAAATTATTTTTATCGTTTGCTGAGCAAAGGCATAATCCTCCTCATCAAAGCTGGTAGCATCAAATCCTTTATAAACCTCTCCCGTGAAAGCCATAGCAGGCTGCATCACATTACTATTTGATTGCAATGGGTTCCAATCTTGATATCTAGACCAATTCAAATCCGACAATGCCGGAGAAATAGACATTAAATCTTGTAATTCTTGTGGTGTTTTTTTCTTTAATACAGCTATTAAGTCGACCGCCATTTTTTCATGAATCGGTCTTGTTGGCGAGCCAAATAAAACAGGTTCTTTTGATATAGATTTGGCTGGGGATAAAAGTACTTTAAGCATCATACAATTTTGTAATTACAAGTTAGTAAATTTATATTAACGCTAAGGTGTTCCTGAACGAAGCTTAACACCGCCAAAAAAAGTTCGAGGTTGCGCAGGACCATATATAAAATTACTGTCTCTATTTTTTCCTATATCGAAATCGGTTTGATAAGCGTTAAATATATTTTTAATACCAAGATAACACTCGATAATGAGCTTTGGTTTTTTGATATCTATCGCATAGTTTAATTTAAAGCTAATATTAGAGAAATCATTAGTAGTCAACATTTCATCAATCAGCTGATTTTCAGCACCAGAAAAGTGAGGCACTAACATCTCACCGGTATAAACATAATTCAAATTCATGCTGACTTTTTTAATGGGATTGAATGTGATTATCGCAAAACCATAGCTGTTTGGTGTACGAATGAAATTTCTTGTTGGGGGAACTCCATCTATATAAGGAATAGCCATATCAAAGCGATTTGCTTGTATTGTCCCTCCTGCCTCAAGCTGAATTATTTTTCTGTAATTTGCCCTAAGCTCTGAAGTAAATCCCGAAACTTTAGCTGACTGTCCATTTTGTTTTTCAAAAAGAAATCCAAAATCATCTGAGCCATTCGGATGCAAAAAGAATGCATCGTTCAAAATAGTGTGAAACCCTTCAAAAGTAAATCCAAAAATAAAATTATCATATGGTTTATCATAGTTAATAGAGGCACTATAGCTTTGAGAACGTTCTTCTTTTAAATTAGGATCGAGTGTGACCCTAGAGATTCCTCCTCCTGCAAATGCAATATGTAAATCTGTATCGAATGCTTGAGGCGCCCTAAACCCTGATCCATAATTTAATCTAAGCTGGGTATTCTTTTTTAATTTGTACAATAGAGAAAATCTTGGACTCAAAATCGGATTATCAACGTTGTTATTTATATCCAAACGGCATCCTGATAACAAATTCAAGTTTGGCAACAAAGCCCAGTCGCTTTGAAGAAATATTCCCAAATCTTGAACCTCCTGATCTATCAAATACACATACGAAGGAATTTCATCAAAAACATCATCGTATAAAAGCTCAGTACCAAATGTAAATATATTTGATCCCGTTTTTAAAAAGTTTTCAAGCTTATGATTGATTTGAATACCCATATTCATTGTAGATACATTAGATGTACCGTAAGGTGGGTTCGCATAATGATCCGTCTGTGCTAGAGTGTCATCTGGTATTATCCCAGTATAATGACTTCTGTAGGTATGCTGGTATGCGGCATAGGCAATAAATGATGATAAATCTCTGTTGAAATTAATTTGATAATCTGCACTAGCCATCCATACTCTATGTGTTCTTTCTTCAGCCTGTTCACGCTCATAGGCAAAAGAAGTTTCTCTCATTTCACCTCCAAATCTATATTCATTTAAATTACTGAAACTCAATTCAAACTTATGATTTTCCTTAGGCAGATAAAAAGACGTTATTCCAAAGGAATTGTTTTTTAAAAGTGGTAGCTCTGAAAAACCATCATCATTATGATCGTAAAAGTCTCTGCGTCTTGTGTTTAAGAATAATGATACACCAAAATTATTTTGTTCGTTGACGGTGGTGAAATTTCCATTGAAAATTTCATCAAAACTTTGGGTATTGATATTTTGAAGCGTATAGTTGATGTCAAAACTATTTGTTTTTGGCAGCTTGGTGATAACATTGACGGTACCTCCTATTGCACTCGAACCATATAACGAAGAGCCTCCACCGCGAACAACTTCCACACGCTCAATCATATTTACTGGAAGCTGCTCGAGACCATACAATCCGGTTAACGGACTGAATATAGGTCTGCCATTTATTAATACTTGAGAATATCCTCCAGCTAAACCATTCATTCGGAGCTGCGTGTAATTACAAGTTTGACAATCCGTTTCGACGCGTAATCCAGGCTGAAATCTCAAACCTTCGGCAAGGTTACACGATTGCAATTCCTCCAAGCTTTCACCACTGATTACATTTACTATCACATTAGAATTCGTTTTACGCTTAAATGTTTTTGATCCTGTAACAACAATAGCATCTAATTCCATTATTTCTTGGCTAAACATCATCGATAATTCAAGGTCCTTCGTCTTATTACCAATCTTAACGGTATCAAATAGAGATTTCAAGCCAATTGCCGAGCATTCAATAATATGCGTTCCAACAGGTATATTAGAAAAATGAAAAGAACCTTTCGCATTTGTCAACATGTGCTTCGAAAGTGAATAAATAGACACTCTAGCAAATTCAATGGGTTTATTTTGATAGGTAACAGTGCCCTTTATGCCTATTTGGCTTATTGCTTCATGAGAATTCAATGAAAAAAAAAGAAGAAGAAATAAGATATAGAATTTAGAAATATATTTCACTAAAACATAGATTTTTAAAAGTTAGACAAATCTAACATTTTTTTTAGGGCAATAAAAATGTATGTATATTTAAGCTCAAAAAAATTAATGGCAACGATTACCATCGAAAATTATCTCAAAGCGCTTTACAACCTAAATCAGGAAAGCAGTGCGATTTCATTAACTGACCTGAGCAAAGAAATGACTGTGAGTGCACCTACTGTAAATAATATGATTAAGAAGTTACAAGATAAAGGATGGGTAGCTTATCAAAAATATAAACCCATTAAACTCACAAAAGAAGGAGCCATACAAGCTGCTGCAATTATAAGAAAGCATCGATTAACTGAAATGTTTTTAGTAAAAATAATGGGCTTTGGATGGGAAGAAGTTCATGACATTGCAGAGCAAATTGAGCACATCAAATCTGATGATTTCTTTGATAGAATGGATGAGTTACTAGGATTCCCAAAAATAGATCCTCACGGCTCACCAATCCCCGATAAGAATGGTAAAATTATAGAACAACATTATAAAACACTAGCGCAAATTGAACCCAATGTTAAAGTAACAATCGTGGCTTTAAAGAATAGCTCTTTTGAATTACTAGATTATCTAAACAACAAAAAAATAAAGCTTGGAGATACGCTTCAAATCATTTCCATTGAACCTTTTGATAAAAGCTGCTCAATTCTGTTGGAAGAAACGGTACGAATGACTATGACGCAACAAGTATGTAGCTGCTTACTCGTTGTTGAGTAACATCAAACATTTAAGTATAAAAAAACCCTCCCATTGTCATGAGAGGGCAATTATCTAAAGTTGTAGATTATTTTTTGAGTTGAATCTTTTTCGTTAAATCAACAAGTAAAGGTGTCGCTACGAACATTGATGAATATGTACCAACAAGTATTCCTAAAATAAGCGCAAAAATAAATCCTTTAATCGCCGCTCCTCCAAAGAAGAAAATAATTAAAAGTACAACTAAGGTTGTCATGGAGGTATTAATAGTTCTCGAGAGTGTTGAATTTAGGGCACCATTAATTTCCGATTTAAAATCAGAATCTTTTTTCCATGATAAATCCTCACGTATCCTGTCAAATACAACAACAGTATCATTGATAGAATATCCAATTACTGTAAGAATAGCCGCAACGAAAGCCTGATCTAAATCCATATTGAAGGGTAGCATATCACCCAATAAAGCGAATAAACCTAGAACGATAACAACATCATGGAACAATGCAAAAATTGCACTTGCCGAGTACTGCCATTTCCCAAATCGAATGAATATGTATGCAAAAATTATAAGTAGTGATAAGCCGATAGATATTTTAGAAGAATCCTCTAATTCAGCAGAAACGGTATTCGATACAAACCTTGACTCTGGCTCGATAAAATATGTTCCAAGCTCTGCTTTACAGTTTTCTAATGCCTCATTAAGCTTATTTCGAACATCCTCCTCGGCATTTTCTTTCTCAAGTAAGTAGTTTGTTGTTATTTCAACATTAAATGAGCTAGACTTGGTCTTTACATCCACGGATGACTTAGGCATTGCCTCCGCAAGCTGTTTTTTAATGAATTCAGATTTGTTTTCTGCAGATTTCTCAAATTTAACAGCGTATGTGCGCCCACCTGAGAATTCAACTGATTTTGATATTCCTTTTGTAAGAAGTAGGCCAAGAGAACCAACAACTAAAATTGTAGAAACAACATAAGCGAACTTTCGCCTGTCTAAAAAATTAATATTCAATCCCTTAAATGCATTTTTCGTAAGTTTTGTATCAAATTCTATTGATTTGCCTTTTCCAAGTCTCCATTCAAAAATCAAACGAGAAATAATTAGGGCTGCAAAAACAGAAGAGAAAATACCAATGATAAGTGTAGTCGCAAAAGATTCAATTGGTCCTGTACCAAATACTTTAAGAACTATTGCAGTAAGGAGGGTTGTTACGTTCGCATCGATAATAGATGAAAGTGCTTTTTGAAAACCTGTTTCAACAGCACTGGCTAAGTCTTTACCATTCGCTTGTTCTTCACGTATTCTTTCAAAAATAAGTACGTTCGCATCAACCGCCATACCAATTGTAAGAACAATACCCGCAATTCCCGCTAAGGTCAATACAGCACCAAACGACGCTAACGAACCAAAAATGAATACAACATTCGCAAGTAATGCAATATCTGCAACAATTCCTGATTTACCGTAATAAAAGAACATGTAAAGAAGAACTACTAGGAAGGCAATTCCGAAAGAAATCAAACCTGCACGCGTATTTTCTTTACCTATAGTTGGACCAACCTTAGTTTTTTCTTTGATTACAAGAGGTGCTGGTAATGCTCCTCCATTTAAAAGACCTGCAAGATCGTTTGCTTCATCGAAAGTAAAGCTTCCGGAAATTTGTGTATTACCGCCATTGATAGCTCCTCGAACTTGCGGCGCACTGTACACAACATTATCCATGGTAATAGCAACCAATCGATTCACGTTTTCAGAGGTCATTCTTGACCACTGCTCCATTCCTTCGTCATTCATAGATAAATCAACTGTAATATCTCCTGCAACTTGATCGTAACCTTGACTTGCTCGGGCAATGTGACTCCCATTTACTCGGGCTTTACCGTTATCTGGTATTCTACATGCATACAAACGCCATCCTTTCTTAGTCTGCTCGTTGTCTACATATTCTCTTTCTGCACCCCACATAAATCTTAGTTGCGCATCGAACTGGCCTGCAATATCACTTCTCTTTAGGAAAGCTGTAACTGAAGCCTTATCCACATCATTCTTTGCATAACCAAATGAATAGCCGCCGGTTGATTGCATTAAAGAAGCTAAACCATTTGAGGATTCTTGAACATCTTCATCAAAGGAGATTTCTTCGGTAGAATCAATTTCAGAACCTTCTTCCTGTAAGGAAAGTCTATTTGCTTCACTCCAATTGGTTTGCACTTGATCAAATGAATATGTTTCAAAAAACTCAAGGTTCGCAGTAGATTGTAATTTCTCAGCGACTGTTCGCTCATCTTGAACACCTGGCAATTCGAT
>Ga0206677_10001383_pt1 | contig 22435 bp, 18 predicted proteins | sample M130m12015metaG_FD_155475 | JGI IMG/M metagenome (GOLD analysis project Ga0206677, IMG submission 155475) | Ammonia-oxidizing marine archaeal communities from Monterey Bay, California, United States - M1 30m 12015 | ecosystem: Environmental > Aquatic > Marine > Intertidal zone | place: USA...
CTAAAAAGTCTTTTTTTCTTTTTTCAGTTTTGATGTTTGATGAGTCAAAACGCGCTCCAAGTTTTAAAAGTTCTGTTAAGCTCTCCTTAAGATCCCAAATAGCAATTTGACAATTATTTTCAGTGTATTTTTTAATGATTCCCATCTCTCAGTTTATTGGTTGCGAATGTAATAATTATCATTATCTTTGTCGTCCTTTAAAAATAAAAAAATGAAAACGGAAACTATGAATTATAAAGTAAAAGACATCTCATTAGCAGAATGGGGTAGAAAAGAAATTACATTAGCTGAGGCAGAAATGCCAGGGTTAATTGCTATAAGAGAAGAGTATGGAGATAGTAAGCCATTAGCTGGAGCAAGAATTGCAGGTTGTTTACACATGACAATTCAGACTGCAGTTTTAATTGAAACATTAGTTCATTTAGGAGCTGAGGTTACATGGTCTTCTTGTAATATTTTTTCTACTCAAGATCAGGCAGCAGCAGCTATTGCAGCAACAGGAGTTCCTGTTTTTGCTTGGAAAGGATTATCAGAAGAAGAATTTGATTGGTGTATTTTACAAACACTTACTGCCTTTGAAGGTGGTAAATCATTAAATATGATTTTAGATGATGGTGGTGATTTAACGAATATGGTTTTTGATCGTTTTCCAGAAATGGTTGCTGATATTAAAGGTCTTTCAGAAGAAACAACTACTGGAGTACACAGGTTGTATGAAAGAATGGAGAAAGGAACACTTTTAACACCTGCTATTAATATTAATGATTCAGTTACTAAATCAAAATTTGATAATAAATACGGATGTAAAGAATCATTAGTAGATGCAATTAGAAGAGCTACTGATGTAATGATGGCTGGTAAAGTTGCTGTTGTTGCTGGTTATGGTGATGTTGGTAAAGGTTCTGCAGCTTCTTTAAGAGGTGCTGGAGCTAGAGTTATTGTTACTGAAATTGATCCTATTTGTGCTTTACAAGCAGCAATGGATGGTTTTGCGGTGAAAAGAATGGATGATGCTTGTAAAAATGCTGATATCATTGTTACAACAACAGGCAATAAAGATATTATTCAGTCGCGTCATTTTGAGAGTATGAAAGACAAAACGATTGTTTGTAATATCGGTCATTTTGATAATGAAATTGATGTAGCTTGGTTGAATGACAACTGGGGACATACTAAGGATACAGTAAAGCCTCAAGTGGATATGTATACTATTGATGGAAAAGATATTATTTTACTTGCTGAAGGTAGGTTAGTGAATTTAGGATGTGCTACAGGGCATCCTTCATTTGTGATGTCTAATTCATTTACAAATCAAGTTTTAGCGCAATTAGAGTTATGGAATAATACTGATGCGTATAAAAATGAAGTATATATGTTGCCTAAACATTTGGATGAAAAAGTAGCCCGTTTGCATTTAGCAAAAATTGGTGTGGAATTGGAAAATTTACGTCCTGACCAAGCGGAATATATTGGTGTAAAAGTTGAAGGTCCTTATAAGCCAGAATATTACAGATACTAAATATTTAGATAGCAAACCGATTAGAATATAAAGCGTAATCAATTGGGGATTATTAATAATTTGAAATCCTCATGTCATCACTAGCGCTTAATGTCCAGGAGTATTCTTTTAAAGGTAAAAGAGCCGGGCTATTTGCAGGGATGCCATCTTGTTCTAGTAAAAATGCAGAATCACAACAACCGCAATAGGCAATCCCTGAACTTACTGAATCAATTACTGAACAGGCCAGGCAAGGCTCGTAACTGCAATTTCTGTCATATACTTTATAGTAGTCTCCTACTCCATGATAAATAATGATTCCTTCAACTCCTCCTTCAATAAAAATGGAATTTCCTGAAACTTGTAAATCACTATATTCTGGGGCATTTAAATTCATAAGAATATCTACATAAACCTCCTCAATATATTTACAGTCACCATCTTTTGAATGGCAACTTGCAATTAACAGGCTGAAGCTAAGAAGATAAACGATTGTTTTCATACTTGCAATTTTATGAAAAAGAAATGGATTTATCTTCAAGTATCGTGTTAAATTATTTGCTATCTTTACGGCCTTTAAAAACAGAATCTATATTTAAACGAAACATTATACCATGTTGAGAAAAATTTATTTAATAGCAGCTTTACTATTTACATCATCACTTGCTATGGCGCAAACAGGAACCTTGAAAGGGGTGATAACGGATGCAATGAGTGGAGAGCCAATTCCATTTGCGAATATAATCATTGAAAAGAATGGAAATCAATCAGGAGGTACTACTACTGATTTTGATGGAAACTATACTATCAAGCCAGTTGAGCCTGGAAATTATACGATAAAAGCAACTTTTGTTGGATATGGTACGGTTGAGGTAACGGGTGTAGTTGTTTCTGCAAATAAAATTACTTTCCAAGATGTGAAGTTGCAAGAAGGTATTGCGATTGGTGAGGTAAAAGTTATTGCTTATAAAAAGCCACTATTGGATCAAGATAATTTATCGGGTGAAACAAAAACTGCTGAAGAAATTATTGCAATGCCAACAAAGAATATCAACTCTATGGCTGCAGCAACTGCAGGTATTTATCAGAGAGATGAAGGGGATGGTGTAAATGTGAGAGGTTCTCGTTCAGATGCAACAGAGTATTATGTTGATGGTATTAAAGTAAGAGGAAGTATGGGTGTGCCAACTACAGGTATTGAGCAAATTACAGTAATTACAGGTGGTGTTCCTGCACAGTATGGGGATGCAACTGGTGGAATTATATCGGTTACAACTAAAGGGCCTTCTAGTAAAATGTTTGGAGGGATTGAGTTTGAATCATCTTCATTGTTTGATAGTTATAACTATAATTTATTAGGTTTTGCTCTTTCAGGACCTATCTTAAAGAAGAGAAATACTGATGGAACAAAAGGATCTTCAATAATTGGTTATTTCTTAGCTGGTGAGTTTAGAAGTGTAGATGATAATGATCCTTCAGCTATTGGTAGATGGAAAGTAAAGGATGATGTTTTGGCAGATTTACAAGCTAATCCATTTCAAATTGCATCAAATTCTTCTGCAGGTTTGTTAAATACTTCTGAATTTTTATCTGAGAGAGATTTTGAAAATGTGCAAGCAAAGTTGAATGCAAATGAGAAAAGATTTAATATTTCTGGGAAACTAGACGTTAAGCCAGGTAAGAATACATTTCTTTCTTTAGGAGGTTCTTATTATGCACGTGAAAGTAGAGATTTTTCTTCTTGGCGTTCAATGTTTTCTTGGGATAATAATCGTCAGTCTACTCAGCACACCTACCGTATCTTTGGTAAGTTGACTCAAAAATTTGGTTCTGCTGAAGCTAATGATGATGAATCAGCTGCTACTATAAAAAATGCTTTCTTCACTATACAAGGTGATTATACAAATAATAAATACACATTTGTTGATGCTGATCATAAGGAAGATTTATTTAACTATGGTTATGTTGGAAAGTTTGTTACAAGTAAAGCTCCAGTTTATAGAAATGGTTTTGCAGTGGATTCTACTAGTGGTCGTATCTTTACGGGTAGGGTGTTAAACGGATGGGCAGATACACTTTTTGAGTTCACTCCAGGAGGGGTGAATACTTCATTGGAAAATTATACTAATGCATATATTGAAATGTTCTCAGAATATAGTATGTCATCCTATGTAAGTGGTTATGGTGCAGACGGGCAACTAAGGACTTCAGCTGATTTACAAGGAAAAGGTTTGTTGAATGGACAAACTCCATCATCAGTTTATTCTTTATTTGGTAATCATGGTTCTATGTATAATGGTTCTGCTAAACAAGAAAATACACAAACAACTTTTAAAGCCTCTGGTTCTGCTGATATTAAGTCTCATGAATTCTCGTTTGGTTTTGAATTTGAACAAAGAAAAGATTATTACTGGGGAATGGCTCCTATGGACTTGTGGGGCTTAATGCGTCAACAATCTAATAAGCATATTTTAGAAAGAGATTTGTCTAACCCTTATCCTGTATTTGATGAAAATGGAATTTTCCAAGACACTATTAATTATGATCGCTTGTATATTGCTAGTGAGCAATCTACTTTTGATAGAAATTTTAGAGAGGAACATAAGATTGGTGATTTAGAGTTTATTGATATTGATTCTTATTCTCCTGATGCTTTTAGTTTAGATATGTTTAGTCAAGATGAATTGTTAAATAATGGATCTTCATTAGTTTACTATTATGGGTATGATATCTATGGTAATAAAAATGAATCTAATAATACATTAAATGACTTCTTTACTCATAAAGATAAAGAAACTGGCCAGCTTACAAGAAATATTGCTCCTTATAATCCTATTTATCAAGCAGGGTATATTCAAGATAAGTTTGCAGTTGAGGACTTAATTTTTAATATTGGGTTAAGAGTTGATCGTTTTGATGCCAATCAAAAAGTACTAAAAGATAGGTACCTACTATATAGTGCGCACACTGCAGATGCAAAAACTGATTTTTTAAGCCCTATTTCAAGACCTTCAACAATTGGTGGTGATTATATTGTTTATGTTGATGATATTGAAAGTCCTTCAGCTGTTGTTGGTTACCGTGATGGTGATGTTTGGTATAATGCTGATGGACTGGTTATTTCAGATCCTACATTATTAGCTGAGTCTGCAGGTGGTAAAATTGCTCCTTATTTAGTAAATCCTGAAGATGCAAAAAATGGTGATATTAAAAAAGATGCTTTTGAGGATTATTCCCCTGAAACTGTTTTTATGCCTAGAATTGCTTTCTCTTTCCCAATTTCTGATGAAGCACAATTCTTTGCTCATTATGATGTGTTAACACAAAGACCTCCAACAGGAAATAGGTTGGAGCCAGTTGATTACTTATTTATGGCGGATAGAGTAGGTGCAACTTTAAATAATCCTAATTTGAAGCCAGAAAAAACAGTTGATTATGAATTAGGTTTTGCTAAAACATTATCTTTAAAGTCAGCTCTTAAGATTTCAGCATTTTATAAAGAATTAAGAGACATGATTCAAATTACTAATACTTTAGCAGCCTATCCAGCACAATACTACACTTATGGTAACATTGATTTTGGTACTGTAAAAGGAATGTCAGTTAACTATGATTTGAGAAGAACAAATAATGTTCAGCTTACAGCTAATTATACATTACAGTTTGCTGATGGTACTGGTTCTTCTGCTACTTCAGGAGCTAGTTTAGTAAATACAGGACAACCTAATTTGCGTACTACTATTCCTTTATCTTATGATCAGAGGCATGCTATCTCAGCTTCAGTTGATTATCACTATGGAGCAGGTAAAGATTATGATGGGCCAGTTTGGTTTGGAGCTAAAGTATTTGAAAATGCAGGAGCAAATATTATGTTATCTGCTGGTTCAGGTACTCCTTATTCTCGCCAATCAAATATTACTCAAGAGGCTGCTTCAGGTATTAACGATCGTTCAACTTTAGAAGGAAGTATTAATGGTTCTCGTTTACCCTGGCAATTTAGGATGAATGCAAAAGTGAATAAAGAATTTGAAATTAAATGGAGTGATAAAAAGAGCTCACATTTAAATGTATATGTGCAAGTACAAAACTTACTTAATGCAAGAAATATAATAAGTGTTTACCGTGCAACTGGTAATCCTGAGGATGATGGATATTTAACTTCATCAGCAGCACAAAATGCAATTGATGCTAAAAATGACGCGGATGCCTTTAGGTATTTGTATTCTTTAGCTGTTAATAATCCTTCTCACTATAGTTTGCCAAGAATGTGGAGAGCAGGTATTAGCTTACAATTTTAATTAGATAATGAAAATGAGACTGAAAAACAGAGCATTTATGAATAATTCAATAAAACAAATAACAACTCTTTCTTTTGCCCTATTTACAATGGTGGCTTTTGCAAAGGAAAATGTTAACCAAGGTATAACTAATTCTGTAAATACTAAGGTTGCAGCTGGTTGTAATCCTACTACTACACAAACTGATTTAGATGTAAATAATGTAAGAACTACAATTATGGCTGGTGCTGATATGTGGTGGAATTTATCTGACGCACAATATGAAGTGCCAAAAGGTGGGAATAAACATTCTTTATTTGCCGGGTCATTATGGATTGGTGGAGTTGATGATGGAGGTCAGTTAAAAGTAGCCGCAATGACTTATCGTCAAGGAGGAAATGATTTTTGGTCTGGACCATTAAATGTAGATAATGCAACTATTTCAGCTGAGGAATGTACAAAATGGGATAAACATTTTAAAATAGAAAGATCTGATGTGGAAGAATATTATGCTCGTTTTGATACAGATCCAACTTATGTGATTCCAGCTTCTATTTTAGAATGGCCTGCTCATGGTGACCAGTCACTTGGGCAAGCTGAATTCTTAGCTCCTTTTCATGATGTAAACGGAAATGGAGTTTATGAGCCTTATAGTGGAGATTATCCTGATTTTAATGTTTCAGGTACCAATGATGACGCCTATCTTTTTGGTGATCAGAATTTATGGTGGGTATTTAATGATAAAGGAAATATTCATACTGAATCTCAGGCAGATGCCTTAGGATTAGAAATTCATGCTCAAGCTTTTGGTTTTGCTGCTGATAATGAAGTGAATGATATGACTTTTTATAATTATAAAATAATTAACCGTTCTACCTTGCCTTTGAATGACACCTATTTTGGACAGTGGGTTGATCCTGACTTAGGAAAATATGATGATGATTATGTAGGTTGTGATGTTGGTCTTGGTTTAGGATTTTGTTATAATGGTGATGCTGAAGATGAAGGAGCCACAGGTTATGGGTTTAACCCTCCTGCAATTGGTGTTGATTTTTTTCAAGGACCATTAGCTGATCCAAATGATGGAATTGATAATGATAGAGATGGAACTACTGATGAAGTTGGTGAACAGATTATTATGTCTAAATTCATGTATTTTAATAATGATGGTACTGTTACCGGAAACCCAAATAGTGGAACTGATTTTTACAATTACTTACAAGGAATATGGAAAGATAATCAGCCCATGACTTATGGTGGTGATGGACATGGCGGTGGTACTGGGTCAACAACTGATGAATGTGACTTTATGTTCCCAGGAACTTCTGATGCTACATTCCCAAATCAAGAATGGACAGAACAAACTGCAGGTAATATTCCAGCAGATAGAAGGTTTGTTCAATCAGCAGGACCTTTTACTTTGCAACCAGGTGCTGTTAATGAAATTACAACTGGTGTAGTATGGGCACGAGCAAAATCAGGAGGGCAAACAGCTTCTGTACAATTATTAAAAATTTATGATAGAGAGGCACAGGCTTTATTTGATAACAATTTTAATATCCTAAACGGACCTGATGCTCCAGATTTAACAATTAGAGAACTAGATAAGGAATTAATCTTTACCATATCAAATGGTGAGACTTCAAATAATATAAATGAATCTTATTCGGAAAAAGATCCTTATATTACTAATCCTTTAAATAACCCTAACTATGAATTTCAAGGTTATTTAGTATATCAATTAAAGAATTCAACTGTCTCAGTTACTGATTTGGATGATTTAGATAAAGCAAGGTTGGTATATAGAAGTGATATTAACGATACTGTTTCTGGCATAATAAATCAATATCTTGATCCAATTCTTGGTGTATATACTCCAATTGAAGAAGTGGCTTCTGTATTAAGTGAGGGTGTTCTAGGTTCAGTTGATGAAGGCATTCAATATTCATTCCAAATTACAGAAGATAAATTTGCTTTAGGAAATACTCGTCTAGTTAATCATAAGACATATTATTTTATGTCACTTTCATATGGATACAACAGGGATGAGGAGAATTCAAGCCCTTATGCAGTGGATGATCTTGATTATGATGGTAGGAATCAACCTTATATTTCTGGAAGAAGAAATATTCAGGTTTATTCAGGTATCCCTCATTTTACTGAGCCTGATGCAGGAGGAACAACTCTTGGTGCAAACTATGGTGACGGTGTAGAATTAACACGTTTAGAAGGAACAGGAAATGGCGGAAATCTTCTAGAGCTTACTGAAACAACAATTACTGCAATTCTAGAAAGCCCTGATCATAGAGCAATGGACTTAACTTATAAGGCTGGTCAAGGTCCGATTGATATTTCAGTTGTTGATCCTGTAAAAATTCCTAAAGGAACCTTTATTTTAAAATTATTGGAACCAGTTATGACAAATGAAGGACTGATTACTTCTTACGGAAAATGGTCATTAATTAATGAAGAAACAAATTTTGTTAAAGCTTCAGCTAATCAAGATATTATTATAGGTACTGAGATTTATGTTTCAGAATTAGGATTAAATATTAAAGTAAAACAAGTAAGTAATCCTGGTGAAGACCCTGCTAGTATAGAGGGGAATGGTTTCATCTCTAGCTCTATTGAGTTTGAAGATATGAATGATAGATGGTTAACGGGTTTAGCTGATAGAGATGATGATGGATCTTCTTGGGGTTGGGGGTTGAACTGGATTAGATCAGGTTCCTATGCAAATGAAAATGTAGCTGTTCTAAGTGACCATAATAATTCAGTAAATTCAGATGGAGTTAATGTTATTAATAATCAAGATCCGAATGGTTCTTTTGAAGGTGCTATTATGCAAACAAATAATATCAGTTTCGAATTTTTTGATATTGAAGCAACTGGAGGTACTTGGACTCCTTACCGTTTTGCATCTTATTTTAATGATGGACCTGGATTAACTAGTATGATATCTAACCAGTCTAAACTGAATAATATAAATTCTGTTGATATAGTATTTACAAATGATACTTCAAAATGGACAAGATGTTGTGTAGTTGAGGCGCAAGATAATGAAACATTATCTAATAGTCAGCAAGAAAAAATGAATCTAAGGAAATCTCCTTCAGTTGGTAAAGATGGTCAGCCAGATGCTAGTGGTACTATTGGTATGGGTTGGTTCCCTGGTTATGCTATTGATATTGAAACAGGTGAAAGATTGAATATTATTTTTGCTGAAGATTCATGGCAGACTTCTGAGAATGGTACAGATATGATTTGGAATCCTACTGCTAATATTGCAACTAAGGATCTTCCGCAATTTGATCCTTCTGCTCCTGCTGGAGAGCAGTTTAGTAATGGAAGTTATTTGCTCGGTGGTAAACATTTTGTTTATATTCTTAACGGAAATTCATCAGTGAAAGGAAGTGAAGATTATTTAAATGGCAATTTTTCGGAAGTTAATGATGCTCCTAATTATGATAAAGGAGCTTGGGTATATGCAAAACTGCTTAATGATATAAGTGGTGTTGGAAAATTTAGGGTATTTCAGAAAGTTTCTTGGTGTGGAATTCCTTTATTGGCACCTGGAAGAACTTTAAAGACTCAAATTGGTACAGTAAAGAATGATGCAACCGTAAAGCTTAGAGTAACTAAGCCTTATAGACAGTATGAAACAGTAGCTCCTTTTATTGACTATAATAATGATGAAATTATCACGGATAATGAAATTATTGTTAAAGATAAAAATGTATCATTAGTTTTAGGTGAGAATTATATTGTTGCTTACCAAAATCCTAAAACCTCATGGGGAGGTAAGGTAGTTACACATGATGGAAATACTTATCAGCCAGGAGAATATTTTATAGCAACTACAACTTCATTTGAAGGTGTAAATGATAATCAAGAAAAAGCAAGAGTTATTGCATCTGTAGCATTAAATTCATTCAATCCAGTATATCGCTTTAGTACTGATGATATTGTAGCAGATAAAGGGAATTTAAGTGTTGCAAAAGATGCAATGGAATTAATTAATGTAGTTCCTAATCCTTATTATGGTTATTCTTCTTACGAAACAAATCAGCTTGATAATAGAGTTAAGATTACAAATTTACCACAACAAGCAATAGTTTCTGTCTTTACAGTAAGTGGTACGTTAGTGCGTAAGATTAAAAAAGATGATAATGTAACTTCAGTTGATTGGGATTTAAAAAATGATTTTGGAATTCCAATTTCAAGTGGATTATACATCATTCATGTAAGTGGAAAATTCTGGGATGCTGATGCTAAAGCATTTGTTGAAAAAGACAAAGTGATTAAGTGGTTTGGTGCATTGCGTCCTATTGACATGGATACATTCTAAAAAATAAAATTTGACGATAATAAATAGTATAGATATGAAACAAATTAATAACTGGATAAAAGCTACAACAATAATTGCTTTGATGATGCTTCCATTTCAAGAAGGTTTTGCTGGCAATGAGCAAAGATCAGGGCAGGCTGGAGCTTCTGAATTATTAATCAACCCTTGGGCAAGAACCTCTGGTTGGGCAGGTGCAAATGTTGCAGGTGTAAGAGGACTTGAAGGAATTTATTCTAATGTAGCTGGTTTGGCATTTACTCAAAAAACAGAATTGATTTTTACTCAAACTTCATGGTTACAATATGGTAGTAAAATGTTTGATGCGAATAGCTCTGTAAGTAATATCAGTTCATTTGGTTTTGCACAAAAAGTAGGCGAATCAGGTGTGCTTGGGTTTGCTGTTATGAGTATGGATTTTGGGGAAGTTGAAATTACAACTGTTGATTTACCTGATGGAGGTATAGGTACTTATTCACCTAAATTTATGAATATGGCAATCTCTTATGCTAAGGTGTTTTCTAATAGTATTTATGGTGGGGTTACTGTTAAAATGATTTCAGAACAAATTTCTAATACAGGTGCTAATGGAGTTGCTTTAGATGCTGGTATCCAATACGTAACTGGGAAAGAGGATAATTTAAAATTTGGAATTTCATTAAAAAATGTTGGACCAAGGATGTCATTTACTGGTGATGGGCTTTCATTTAGAGGGAATTTAAGTGATGAGTATAAAATGACTATCGAACAAAGATCTTCAGTGTTTGAATTACCAGCCTTATTAAATATTGGAATGTCATACGATATTAATATTCTTAATCATAGGCTAACTGGTGCTGGGACTTTTACTTCTAATGCATTCCAAAAAGACCAGTACCGATTAGGTTGTGAGTATGCTTATAATGAAATGTTTATGGTGCGTACAGGGTATACTTATGAAGATGGTATAAGAACTCCATCAACAAGAACTACTGCTTTAAGAGGTCCTTCTGCTGGTTTTACAGTGGAGTTGCCAATGGGTAATAATACTACTTTCGGTTTGGATTATTCTTACCGTCATACTGATCCTTTCCAAGGTTCACATACTATTGGAGCTAGGATTAATTTATAAAATAAAAACAAAACATATTATGCTCAGAAAGGAAGGTAACTTCCTTTTTGTGCGTTTATAAGCATAACAGATTATGAGTACAATATATTTATCACAAGAAGGATACGATAACTTAAAAGCCGAGTTAAATACTTTAAAGTCAGTAGATAGGCCTAGAGTAATTAATCAAATTGCAGAGGCAAGAGATAAAGGTGATTTATCTGAAAATGCAGAATATGATGCTGCAAAAGAAGCCCAAGGTTTATTAGAAGCACGAATTTCTAAATTAGAAAATGAAGTTGCAAATTCTAGAGTGTTGGATGAATCTGAAATGGATACTTCAACTGTGCATTTATTAACTAAAGTAACTATTAAGAATAAAGCTAATAGCATGGAAATGACTTATGCTATTGTATCGGAAACGGAAGCTGATTTGGCTGCAAAAAAGATTTCTGCCACATCTCCTATTGGAAAGGGTTTGCTAGGAAAAGCGGTTGGAGAGATTGCTGATATTGAAGTGCCTAATGGAATTATGAATTTTGAAATTATTAAAATTGAAAGACTATAATGTCTAGTATCTTTTCCAAAATAGTTGATGGTGATATCCCTGCTTATAAAGTTGCTGAGGATGATAACTATTTAGCATTTTTGGATATTTTTCCTTTGGCAAAAGGGCATGTACTGGTTATTCCAAAAAAACATACCAATTATATTTTTGATATTGATACTGATGAATATTTAGAGCTTTGGAAATTTGCACAAAAAGTAGCTAAAGCAATGGATAAAGTGATTCATTGCAAAAGAATTGGAGTTGCTGTTATTGGGCTTGAGGTTCCTCATGCTCATATTCATTTAGTGCCGCTTAATAATGTATCAGATATTAATTTTGAACGACCAAAATTGAAATTTACAGAATCTGAAATGAAAGAGGTTGCATCTTTAATTAAATCAGCTATTTAAGTTTGTCAGGATTATCTTTTAAAAAAGCACCCCAACCCGTATAGTTTTTTCCTTTTCCTCCTGCAGGATTTCTTTGAAAGTAATGGCAAACAGCTGCTGCTAATCCATCACTTGCATCCAAATGTTTTGGCATTTCTTTAATGTTTAGTAGGGATTGCAACATGGAAGCAACTTGCTCTTTACTAGCAGTACCTTTTCCTGTGATTGCCATTTTTATTTTCTTTGGAGCATATTCAAATATAGGTACTTCACGATAAAGTGCAGCCGCCATAGACACTCCTTGTGCTCTTCCTAATTTTAACATGGATTGCACATTCTTACCAAAGAAAGGTGCTTCAACTGCAAATTCATCTGGTTTGTATTCATCAACTAATTGAAGAGTGCGTTCAAAAATTCTTTTCAATTTTAATTCATGCGAACCTAACTTTGATAAATGCAAAACTCCCATTTGAACCAATTCCATTTTTTTGCCTTTTATATGGATGATTCCATACCCCATAATTGTAGTTCCAGGATCTATCCCTAATATGATTCTATCAGTTTGCAATTGTTATCTTTGTAATTGAATTATACAACAAAACTAAGCAATGCTAAGCAAAAAAACGATTGGCTTCCTGTTAAAAATTGGAATTGTGGCATTTGCCCTTTTTTTCTTGTATCAGCAGCTTACTGCAAAAAGTGGAGTGGAACAAATTAGTTTTGATGCTATTTTGTTAAAGATAACTAATAATTATTTGATTATATTTTTAGTTGTGATTATGATGCTTTTAAATTGGTTTTTGGAAGCATTAAAATGGCGTTTTCTTATTGCAAAAGTTGAGAAGATATCTTTTAAGCGTTCTGTTAGGGCTATCTTTTCAGGAATTACAGTTTCCGCTTTTACGCCAAATCGAGTAGGAGAGTATGGAGGAAGAGTTTTTTGTTTAGATAAAGCAGATAGAATTCAGGCAGTACTTATTACTATTATAGGATCAATGGCTCAATTGCTTACTACTATTATTTTTGGCTCAATTGGACTTTTGTATTTGCCTAGTTATAAATCAGATTTCTCACTTTTTTTTGACAATGTTTCCTTTGCTTATCCTGTTTTGGCTTTTATTCTTATTATTCTAAATGTTTTGTTGGTATTACTTTTTTTAAATGCATCAGTAATTACCAATGTATTGTCCAAGATTTATTTTTTGAATAGATTTGAAAAATATAATGCAGTATTTTCATTTTATTCCTTTGAAGATTTATTGAAAGTTTTTGCTTATTCTGTTGCAAGATATGCTGTGTTTACTACTCAATTTTTCATTCTACTAGAGTTATTTGAAGTTTCTATTGCCTATAATGATGCCATTGTACTTATTATGTCAATGCTATTTGTGATTTCCGTAATTCCTACCATTGCAATTACTGAAATTGGCGTTAGAGGTTCTGTTGCAGTATTTCTATTTGGTTTAATTTCTGCTAATACGGTTGGTATATTGTCGGCTACTTTTGTAATGTGGATTGTTAACCTTTTGTTGCCAGCACTTATCGGTACGATTTTTATCTTTACTCTTAAATTCTTCAGAAAATAATGTTGTTTTTTATTGCACTTATTATTTTATTGTACGGATTACAGATTTCAAAATACCGTATTGGTTGGGATAAAATAAACCCTAAAATCAAAAAAGAATTTACCCCAAAAGTAAGTATTGTTATTGCTATGCGTAATGAGGAGTCAGAAATAAAACGATTGATTTCAGTTCTGAAAAAACAAATTTATCCTACTGATTTTTTAGAAATAATTTTGGTAAATGATCACTCCACAGATGCTACTTTAGCTTTATTGAAACAGGCTGAAATGGATAATTTGCAAATTATAAATATGCCAGATGGTGAGTTTGGCAAAAAAAATGCAATTTCAAAAGCGGTTCAAGTTGCCAAGGGAGAAATTATTCTGGCCTCTGATGCAGATTGTAGTTTTACGCCTAATTGGGTCAGAACTATGGTAGCTTATTTTGCTAATGAACAAATACAATTAGTCTCTGGCCCTGTTGGGTTTCATAAACAGAAAGGCATTTTTCAGAGTTTACAAGCTTTGGAGTTTTCCTCATTAATTGGTTCGGGTGCTGGGGCAATTGGCATGGGAAATGCTATTTTTTGTAATGGTGCCAATATGGCTTATCGTAAAGCTGTATTTTTAGAAGTGAATGATTTTGAATCCGATAAAGCAGTAAGTGGTGATGATGTTTTTCTATTACATAGCGTAAAGTCAAAATATCCTAAGGCAATTGCTTTTGCAAAAAATGAGAATGCCATAGTTACAACTGAAGGAGTTCAAACAATAAAAGGCTTTATTAATCAAAGAAAAAGATGGACGGCTAAGAGTAGCGGTTATAAGGATTGGGCAAGTATCTATACGAGTTTACTGGTTTTGTTTACTAATGTAATTGGGGTGATATTGTTAGGATTATCCCTTTTTGATTTCACTTATTTGAACTATTTTCTTTATTATTTTGCGTTAAAGTTTTTGGCAGATTTATATTTATTACTTCCTGTTCTTAGTTTTTTTAATCGTAAGGATTTAGCAAAATGGATATTACCGTTTGAATTTTTTTATTCCTGTTATATCGTTTTGATTGTAATTTTATCATTCACCAATACCTTTGAATGGAAAGGCAGAACACATAAAAAATAAATGAAAGTAAATTCCTTAAATACATTAGCATGGCAAAAGTTAAAGAAAAATAAACTGGCTTTATCTTCTTTGCTTTTTATTGTTATGTGCGTTTTGTTAGGAGTGTTTACAGTTGTTGTTAGCCCTGATAGTAGCCCAATGGCAAATGAAATGCATATTGAATTGGCAACCCAACAACCCTTTACCAAAGTTATATTTTTGGAAACCCCAAAAGAATCTGTAAAAGAGGTTTCTTTTATGGAAGGTCTATTTTTTGGGAAGCCATTGGGTGTAAAAAGAATCCCAATTGATGGATTTACTAGTATTAAAAATGGAGTTTCTTATTTTCCGTATCAATCAGAATTAGTAAAAGTTCATATTGGAGACTATCAAATTAAAAACCAAACTTTTTATTTTGGCACTGATAAATACGGTAGAGATTTGTTGAGCAGAATATTATATGGAATCAGAATCTCTTTATCAGTTGGGTTTATTGCCGTATTTATTTCTTTGTTCATTGGTATTACTTTAGGGATTGTTGCAGGTTACTTTAGAGGGAGAACAGATGATATAATTATGTGGTTTGTCAATGTTATTTGGTCTATCCCAACATTGCTAATGGTTATTGCAATTACTTTGGCTTTAGGAAAAGGGTTTTGGCAAGTATTTGTAGCAGTTGGGCTTACTATGTGGGTGGAGGTAGCTCGTATTGTAAGAGGGCAAGTGCTAGTGATAAGAGAGTTGGAATATGTTGAGGCAGGAAAAGCATTAGCCTTTAAATCCTTTAGGATAATTTTCAAACACATATTACCCAATGTGATTGGGCCAGTTATTGTAATCTCGGCAGCCAATTTTGCAGCTGCAATTTTAATAGAGGCAGGACTTTCCTTTTTAGGAATTGGTGCGCAACCTCCTATGCCAAGTTGGGGAGGGATGATAAAAGATCATTACGCATATATTATTATGGATAAAGCTTATTTGGCAATCATTCCTGGGTTAGCTATAATGAGTTTAGTTTTGGCCTTTATGTTGTTGGGTAATGGTTTGCGTGATGCGTTTGATGTAAAAAATTAAAAAAATGGAGTTAATATTTTCAGCATTAATAATATTTTCACTGAGATTGGCAGATCAATCTTTAGGAACTATGCGTGCTCTCTTGGTGAGTAAAAATAGGCCTATTTATGCTGCTTTTGTTGGGTTAATAGAATCAGCTATTTGGATAGTTGCCATTTCTCAGGTAATAAAAGATATAGATGATCCTGTGCTAATTGGGGCTTATGCAGCTGGTTTTGCAGCTGGGACTATATTAGGTTCTTATATTGAACGATTAGTTGGGGTAGGAAATATTGTTGTTAGGGTGTTTAGTCCAGCTAATTCTCCTTCAGTTGCAGAAACTTTAAGGAGTAATGGGCATGGAGTAACAGTAATTGATGGTGAGGGTAAAGATGGTCCTGTTAAAATTTATTTATGTATTATTCCTAGAAGAAAACTAAAATCAGTGTTGAATATGATTGAGGAAATAAACCCAAATGCCTACATAACTACTGATATGGCAAACCCTACTTCCTTAAAGAAGTAAGGATTTACTTATCCGTACAAATACTGATGTATTTTACATTTTAATTATGTATCTTTAGCAAAAGAATATAAATATATGAAAAACATTATTGTCTATTTTGTTGCAGTTTTGTTTTTGTCAAGCTGTGCAATACAAGGGCCAACCGTTACTTATGAAAAGACTAATGCGTCATTAATTTAAAAAAGTATCCAAAATCTAAATACTTTAGATAATCTTAAATCTGATATTAATAAATCTGATAAACTTGTAGTTGTAGGAATGGAAGATTATAAGACTAGTGATTATTCTTTATTAGTAACCCTTGAAGATGAGATAATTAAAGAACTAGTCAATGCTGGATATAAGGTTATGGAAAGAGATAATGACATGGTGTATAGGTTATTGTCTGAGGAGTCTCCAAATTATAAATATATAAATAGAGTTAAATCTTATGACAGATCTTATGCTTATGATGTTTCAGGTAGTTCTTTTAGCGGAAATTCTAGTAGTGGGGCAAGTAACTCATACTTATCTGGATCTGCAGCAAGTCAATCTGAATTTGCTTCCTATTCTCAGAAAAATTATAATCAAGAGTACAAATCAAACTTACAAAGTGCAAATAAGATAATTAGTTATCGAGTAATAGAAAGTGGAATCATTTATGATTATGAAGAAAAAGATGCTAAAGTTAATGAGGTTGAAAGAGAAGCAAGAACGATACTAGAAGTAAGAGTAACTGATGCTAAAACAAGTGAAATATTATCTGCAATAACACTTGATGGTAAGGCAAATGATTTTGTAAATGGTGCAGATGTAAGAGCTTTAAAAGAATTCTCTTATAAATACTATAGCCATACATTGCCTAAGACTCATGGTAATCCAAGAAGTTCTACTGTAAAAGAAAGAAAGAGTGGAAATGCTTTGCCATGGATGGCGGGAGGGTTAGGCTTTATAGTGCTTATAACGATTTTGGCTGGTGGGTAAAAAAAAACTAGTGCGTACTGAATATCCTAAAACTAAAAAAGCTGAAGATTCCTCTTCAGCTTTTTTATTAAATATGTTTTTGCTATTTTCTAGAATGGTAAGTCATCATCTTCTGATGCAGGTGCATTAAATGCAGGTGCAGCATCCATTTCTGGGCTTCCAGCTCCTTGGCTTTCAATTCTCCATGCGTCAATGTTATGGAAATATCTTCCGTTATATTCTCTTGATGATAAATTAAAAGACACTTCTACCTGATCACCTTCATTATGATGTTTTAACATCTCTATTTTGTCATCTCCAAACAATTGAAAACAAACCTCTGGGTTATATTGTGCGCCAGTATCTACTAGGAAAGATTGTTTTTTCCATTCCTTTCCTGCTTTTGATGTTCCACTTTCTACACTTAATTTTCTACTTAATTTTCCTTTTACTGATAAACTCATGTTCTTTTTTTTATAATTTTAGTGTGACAAAATTAAGTAAAAAAAACCCTTAAAAATCTTTAAAGCGGCTTTTGTGTGTAAATGTTAAAAAATAATATCTTTGCCGTCCTTTTTATGCGGATGTGGCGGAATTGGTAGACGCGCTAGACTTAGGATCTAGTGCCGCAAGGTGTGAGAGTTCGAGTCTCTTCATCCGCACAAAAACTAAGCAAGCGATTTCGCTTGCTTTTTTTGTTTTATGATTATTTCATAATCAGTTAAATAAGTGTATTTTTGCAGCCCTTTTTAAAAAATATATAAAAGATGAATTTAACACAAAGCAAAGCAAAAGATTTAATGGCTACAATTACAGTTGATGTAGTAGCAAGTGATTACACTGAAAAAGTTGATAAGGTATTGAAAGACTACCGTAAAACGGCTGAGGTTCCTGGGTTCAGAAAAGGAAAAACGCCAATGGGAATCATAAATAAAAAATACAGAACTTCTGTTATTGTTGAGGAGGTAAACAAATTAATTCAAGATGAATTATATAAGCATATTACTGGAGAAAAAGTGAGAGTATTAGGGTCTCCAATGCCTATTGATGACACTCCAATTGATTGGGAAAATGCAGTTGATTTTAAATTTGTTTATGAAATTGCTTTAGCTCCTGAGTTTGATGTTAAAATTACAGCTAAGGATAAGTTAGATTATCAAAAAATAAAAGCGGATGCTAAATTAGTTGATGGTTACTGTAATGATATCGCTAAGCGTTATGGTAAAATGAGCAATCCTGAAGTTTCAGAAGAAGGAGATTTAATTTTCTGTGCAATTAACCAGTTAGATGTTGATGGTAATGTAATGGAAAACGGAATTAAAAATGATGCAACTGTTGCAATGGACTATATTGCTGACAAAAAGATCAAAAAACAATTTATTGGTGTAAAAGCTGATGATGTTATTAAAGTAAATGTGATGAAAGCATTTACAAACCATTCTGATTTAGGTGCTATGTTAGGTGTTGATCATGCTGCAATTCATAATTTAACTTCAGAGGAATTCCAGTTTACTGTAAAAAATATTAACCAATTAACTCCTGCTGAATTGAACACTGAGTTATTTGATAAAGTATATGGTGAAGGTACAGTTAAGGATGTAAAAGAGTTCAGAGCAAAAATTCAAGCTGAGGCTGAAGGACAGTTTGTTGCTGAAAGTGATAGAATGCTTAAGAATGATGTAGTAACTTACTTTATTGAAAAATTAAAGTTACAAATGCCAGATGATTTCTTAAAAAGATGGTTAGTTCAAACTTCTGAGCAACCAATTACTATGGAGATGCTAGAAACTGAGTATGATATGTATTCAAAAAGCTTACAATGGCAATTGATTGAGAATAAAATCCTAGAAAACTATGAGGTTAAGGTAACTCAGGATGATGTTGTTGCACATACTAAGAAGCTAATTGGTATGCAAATGAAACAATATGGTCAGCCAGAAGGTGATGACGCTCAATTGACTGAAATTGCAACTGGAATCCTTAAAAATGAGGAAGAGAAAAAGAAGATTTACGATCAAATTTTTGACGAAAGAACTTTAGCTGTTTATAAAGAAAACTTCAAACTTACAGAAAAGACAGTTACTTATGATGAATTTGTTAAATTAGCATCAGCAAAATAATAACAAAATTAACATCATGGATTACGGAAAAGAGTTTCATAAATACGCAACAAAACATCAAGGGATAAGTAGTTTACATTTAAATGAATTTACTTCAATACACGGGAATTATATTTCTCCAACAATTATTGAAGAAAGACAAATGAATGTAGCGAGTATGGATGTTTTTTCTCGTTTAATGATGGATAGAATCATCTTTTTAGGAGTTGGAATTAATGATCATGTAGCTAATATTATTCAGGCACAATTACTATTTTTAGAATCAGTAGATGCAAATAAAGATATTTTAATTTACTTGAATTCTCCAGGTGGTGGGGTATATGCTGGGCTTGGTATTTATGATACTATGCAGTATATTAATCCTGATGTTTCAACAATTTGCACAGGTATGGCTGCATCAATGGGGGCTGTGCTTTTATGTGCAGGCGCTACAGGAAAACGAACTGCTTTAAAGCATTCAAGAGTGATGATTCATCAGCCCTTAGGTGGTGCGCAAGGTCAGGCTTCTGATATTGAGATCACAGCAAATGAAATCAAAAAATTGAAGAATGAATTGTATGAAATTATTTCAAACCATTCAGGGCAAGATTTTGATAAAGTTTGGAAAGATGGAGATAGAGATTACTGGATGACTGCTGAAGAAGCAAAAGCATATGGTATGATTGATGAGGTGCTTGTAAGAAATAAATAATGTCAGAAAACGATAAAGTATTATGTTCCTTTTGTGGGAGAGATAAGCAGGATACCAATATTTTAATTGCAGGTACTTCAGCACATATTTGTGATTCTTGTATTGAGCAAGCTCATGAAATTGTAAAGGAGGATGCAAGTGATGAGGTTTTTTTAGCTAAAGATTTTACACTTTTAAAACCTAAGGAAATCAAAACACATTTGGATGATTTTGTAATCGGACAAGATGATGCTAAAAAAGTGATGTCAGTTGCAGTTTACAATCATTACAAAAGAATTTTACAACCTGATACTACTGATGAGGATATTGAAATTGAAAAATCAAATATCATTATGGTGGGGCGTACGGGTACAGGTAAAACCTTAATTGCTCGCTCTATTGCTAAGTTATTAAAAGTTCCTTTTTGTATTGCTGATGCTACTGTACTTACTGAAGCTGGTTATGTTGGTGAGGATGTAGAAAGTATTTTAACTCGCCTTTTGCAAGCTGCTGATTATGATTTAGAACAAGCAAAAAGAGGAATTGTTTTTATTGATGAAATTGATAAAGTTGCTCGTAAAAGCGATAATCCTTCTATTACGCGTGATGTAAGTGGTGAAGGAGTGCAACAAGCTATGCTTAAATTATTGGAAGGAACAATTGTAAATGTTCCCCCACAAGGAGGGAGAAAGCACCCTGACCAAAAAATGATTGCTTTAGATACCAAGGATATTTTGTTTATTAGTGGAGGTGCTTTTGATGGAATTGAAAGGCATATTTCAAACAGAATGAATACGCAATCAATTGGGTTTAAATCTAATAAAGGGAATGAAATTCAGAAAGATAATTTATTGCAATATATTTCTCCTCTAGATTTAAAATCTTTTGGATTAATTCCTGAGTTAATTGGTAGAATGCCTGTAGTAACATATTTAAATCCATTAGATAGAAAAGCACTTAAGTTAATACTTACTGAGCCTAAAAATGCATTAACTAAGCAATATCAAAAGCTATTTGATATGGATGGAATAGCTTTAACATTTGATAAAAAAGCAATAGATATTATAGTTGATAAAGCAATGGAATTTAAATTAGGAGCCAGAGGTTTGCGTTCTATTTGTGAAGCAATAATGCTAGATGCAATGTTTGAGTTTCCTTCTGATAAAAGTAAGAAAGATTTGAAGATAACTGCTTCTTATGTAAAATCTCAACTGACTAAACTTTCATTCACAAAACTAAAAGTAGCTTAGTTTATTACTATTGGATAAGTTGTTCCGTTTATTGTAATATCATAGTTGCAATCACAAATACTATCACCATAATTAATGATTCTATCTGCATAACCATTTGGAGAAATTTTTGCTTTACCACTTTTTATTACACAAGTTGGTAAGCAACCTAAATCTACATTTAAGGTGTCTGTAATTTCCATGCTAAAAATGTTATTATTAACACCAGTTCCACTAGCTGAACCAGTAATTTTGTACCTGTCATCACTAATATCAAAATATGTAGCTGTTCCATTTACCCATTCTCTAGTTCTTGTTGATTCCCAATTAATTGTTCCGTTAGCAGTATTGATACTTGCATTATTTACGGTAGTGGTAAACCACATATTTCCTTTGTTATTTCTTCCTTGGTTTGTAACAATTCTTTCCCCTTGTACTAAGTTATAATTCACATAATAATTATCGAATGTGGTAGTGATTACTGCTAAAGAATCACGGTATTTCCCAGTGTAAGTAATATTAATTTTTCCCTTTCTAAGTTTTCCTCCAGGGTTTGGGAATAAGATATTGTTTGGTCCAAAATTAATAATTAAGGTGTCAATATCTGAAGTGTCATTATCCATAGTTATATATTTTGGATATGATTTATTTATTCCATTAGCTAAAAAAGCTCCCTCAACAACACTAGCAACATCATTAAATAGTTGTTCAGCAAACAGATGGTCCTGTGTAGCTTGTGTACTTGCTAAATCATTTTGAGTGATTACATCTTCATCTTTACATGCGTAAAGTAAAACAGTTAAAATACTTAGTGCTATTCCTATTTTCTTCATCTTAATATATTTTGGTAAACTTAGTTAATTTTCTCAAAAGTCAAGAAACTATAATCATGCGCATGTTTTTCATCAGCTTTGCAGTCTATTCTTTCTACTTCTTTCCAATCCTTTCCTATCTCAGGAAAAAAGGTGTCTCCATCATAAACATGGTGTACTTTAGTGAGGTAAATTTTATCTACTAAATTGGACTCAAGTGCTAGTTTATAAATTTGCCCTCCTCCAATAATAAAAGGTTCTTTATC
>Ga0206677_10001387_pt1 | contig 22390 bp, 16 predicted proteins | sample M130m12015metaG_FD_155475 | JGI IMG/M metagenome (GOLD analysis project Ga0206677, IMG submission 155475) | Ammonia-oxidizing marine archaeal communities from Monterey Bay, California, United States - M1 30m 12015 | ecosystem: Environmental > Aquatic > Marine > Intertidal zone | place: USA...
TTCCTTATACTTTTTTCAAAGGGATCTTTATTTACAATTTCTAATTTTAGGGTTTTAGATGATTGAACTATGTAATCCAAGTCTATGTTTTTGGAATTTACTTTTAAATATTCCCATAAATCAATATCTCCAATTATACTGTGCTTATATACTTCAGCAATTCCAGAATCTAATTCTATTTTAGGTAGGGTTGCTAAAAAAGTAGTATCCAAAAAAACAGCTTTTGGAAGCGTAAAAGTTCCTATGTTGTTTTTTAAAAATTGGTAATTAAACCCAGTTTTGCCACCAATAGCAGCGTCTGCCATTGCTAATAATGTGGTTGGAAAATAAATAAATTCAATTCCTCTTTTGTAAGTGGATGCAGCAAAACCTGCCAAGTCGGTGAGCATCCCTCCACCAAGGATGAATAATAGGTCGCTACTTTTTACATTATTACAATTTAAAAAGTCCCATATTTTTAAAACATTTTTAAAAGTTTTGTTCTTTTCTCCGCTTTCTAATTTCAAATGTGTAGAAGTAACTGAAAAATTTTCTTCCAAATAATTTATATGCTGAAAGGTATTTTCATCAACAATTAGGTAAATTTTTTTTTCTTTGAAGATATTTTTGAATTCTTCAAAGAAACTCTTAATAGTACCTTGATAAATTTCCACAGGTTTATTTATTTTGGATTTTTTTTATTGCGCTTTTAGAGAACTCAGAAAGAATTAATTCACCTGATATTTTCGCTCTTTTGGAAAGTAATTCGTCCCAATCTTCTGTTCCTTTCCAAAATACTTTTTTTAATTTTTTAGTAGCCTCTTGGTGAGATTTAGAAAGTTTAAAAGCTAATTCATCAATTGCTTCATCCATCGACTCTATATCCTGAAATATTTCAGAATATAGTCCCTTTTGAAGACCCCAATTTGCATCGAACCATTTGTCTGCATTAATTGCTAGTGCGCTCATGGCAGATAACCCAACTTTTCTTTCCACTGCTGGTCCAACAACAAAAGGGCCAATTCCCAAGGCCAATTCACTTAATTTAATGGATGCATGTTGAGTTGCAAAACAGTAATCAACAGCACTAGCTATTCCAACACCTCCTCCAACTGCTTTTCCATGTACTCTACCAATAATTATTTTTGTACATTTTCTACATGCATTAATAACATTGGCAAAACCAGAGAAAAATTCAATTCCAGATTTTATATTTTTAATTTGTATTAGCTCATCAAAACTTGCACCTGCACAAAATGTTCGATTACCTGCAGATTTAAGAACAATTACTTTTATTTCTTTGTTATTACTAGCTTCAGAAATAGTTTTGGCAATTTTAGAAAGGATTTCTCCAGGAAGAGAATTGCTTTGTGGATGGTAAAATTCTATTGTTCCAATTCCATCCTCATTTATATTTACTCTAACGTGTCCTTTATTGTCCTCCATTAATTCCTTTTATTTCTGTAAAAATAAGCAATACTTTTTTAGAGTGTAATTTTATTTTAAATAATAAACTATTTAATTATGACGTATATTTGAGTAACCTATTGTAAATATTTCACGTATAGGAGCTTGATTTATGGAAAGAAAACATTTATTATTTATTGTAGCTACTTTATTTTTTTGCAGCTATTCTTATACTCAAACGATTGACTCCACTGCTGTAATTCTTGATTCAAAAGACACTATTAAAATAAATAACAATAGTAGAAGTTTAATCAATCCAAGAAATTTAGAGTTAAAACAAAAAAATTATTGGGAGGATTATGCCAAAAAAACAAAAAAATCTGAATCAGTTTCTAATGAAGAAGAATTGTATAAACCAATTTTATCAATAGGTGTTGGAACATTATCTTTTTTTGGTGATATTGGCGACACAATACCTGGGAAAGATAGAATTAACAGGGCTCCTTTTCAAGGAGGTTTTTCATATACTCTTAGATTAGTAAATCCTATAAACGAATACTTGGATTTTGCATTTTATGCAATGATTGGTAATACAGGTGTTAACCAAACTACAGAAAGTCCTTTACACCCTACTCCAAATGGACTTTTGTTTCGTTCTTCTATAAAATCTGGTGGAATCACATTTAATTATAATTTTAACCAGTTACTTAAAAAAGGCCATATTCTCGAGCCCTATGTTCATTTGGGAATTGAATCTATTGAATATAATTCAGAAGTTGATACTGATCCCAATGATGCATCTTCTTTTTATGATAGTGATGTAAGTATATTTTCACCAAACCAACCAAAAAATAAATATGCAATTGGTATTCCATTAGAAATAGGTGCTCATGTACACATTGGAAATAAATTTAAATTTAGAGTAGGTAGTGCAATTCATTTTACTACAACAGATTATATAGATGGGATTAATAACTCTTCAAAGTTTCCTCTAGGTTATGGGAAAGATAACTTGCTCTTTACCCATATTGCTTTAGCTTACGATTTCAATGCAAAAAAAGAAAAACCTATTGACCCATTAATGGATGAAATATCAATGAATTTACTTTTACAAGACACCATAGATTCTGATGGAGATAGTATAGTAGATCATATTGATTTTTGTGCTAATACTCCACCAAATACACCTGTAGACCAGTTTGGATGTCCACTAGATGATGATATTGACGGGGTAATGAATTCTAAAGATAAGGAATTACTTACTCTTGAAGGTGTAATTGTAAATGAAGACGGTGTTACAATGACAGATGATGATTTTATGTTGGCTTACAAAAAATATATTGACTCCACGGGAGAGTATTCTGTGTGGGATACAATTTTAAATATTTCTTATTCTGGACCAATTAGTCCTAAGTTAAAATTTGATAAAAAAATTAAATACAATGCTCAAAAGGAATTATTTATTGTTATTGGCTCTGATGTTAAAGGTATTTCATCAGATGAACTATGGGAGAAATTAGCGGATAGAGACTTTCAAGTTAAGGAATCAGGAGATTCAATAATGTATGTTCTAGGTGGGTATGATGAAAACGAATTGTCTACCAAAATAAGGGAGTTGGAAGATAATAATGTTGAGGTTAAGGGAATTGTTGAAATTTCTTTAGATGACGAAATCATTGCTTTGGAGGAAGAAGAAATTGAACAAATAATGAATACACCTCAAATTGTGAAGGACAATTCCACTAAAAATGAAAGTTCAGCTGAATTTGTTCCAGTAATCGAACCAAATGATAATTCCCCAACTTTTAGAGTTCAAATAGGGGCTTTTAACAGGAAGATAAAAAATTCTATTTTTAAAGATATTCCAAATATTGTTGGTATTAAAGGAGATGATGGTTTATTTAGATTTTTCTCAGGATCTTTTTCTAATAAATCTAAAGCTGCATCTCATAAGATAGATCTTACTCTTTCTGGTTATAACGATGCTTTTATTGTTGCTTTTCAAAATGGTAAAAGAATTACTTTGAAAGAAGCGGGCTTTGAGTTAACTAAAGACTTTTCTGAAAATCTTAATTTGTCTTCAACTCCCTCTAAAAACCCAATAGATCCAAATATGGTCCGTTTTAAAATTCAAGTAGGAGCATTTAAAGAAAAAGTCCCCGAAGAAATATTGGCGAATTTTGAAAAATTAGGAAATGTAAAAGCTATTACCAATGCTGGTCAGGGTTATACTAAGTATTATATGGGTGATTTCATGGATTATTCAAACGTTTTGAAATTCAGAAAAAAATTAGTTGCAAATGGCTTAATTGACTGTTTTATTGTTGGAGAATTCAAAAATAAAATTATTACATCTAAAGAAGCAAAAGACTTACTTGGACAGTAATTTTAACATTGCTATATTTATTCTTATTTCAATCTTTTTTAGGTCAATTTCTTTAAATATTTTGTTCCTTTACAACATAATTTAATTGGTAATGCAATACGCAAAAAATATTCTTGAAACTATTGGAAATACTCCTCTTGTTAGACTTAACAACATAACGAAAGGAATTCAGGCAACTGTATTGGCAAAGGTTGAATTTTTTAATCCTGGTAGTTCTGTAAAAGACAGAATGGCACTAAAGATGGTTGAAGATGCAGAACAAGACGGTAGATTAAAACCTGGAGGAACCATTGTAGAAGGTACTTCTGGAAATACTGGAATGGGTCTAGCTTTAGCAGCTATAGTTAAAGGATATCAACTAATTTGTGTTTCTACCGACAAACAATCAAAAGAGAAATTTGATATTCTACGTGCTGTAGGTGCAGAAGTAATAGTTTGTCCAACCAATGTTGCTCCTGAAGATCCGAGGTCTTATTATTCAACTTCTAAAAGAATTGCGGAGGAAACTCCAAATTCATGGTATGTGAATCAATACGACAATCCTTCAAATTCTATTGCTCATTATCAACAGACTGGTCCTGAAATTTGGGATCAAACCAAAGGGAAAATCACCCACTTTGTAGTTGGTGTTGGAACCGGAGGGACAATTTCTGGAGTAGGAAAGTATTTAAAAGAAAAAAATCCAGCAATTAAAATTTGGGGAATTGACACCTATGGTTCAGTTTTTAAAAAATACCATGAAACTGGAGTTTTTGATGAAAATGAAATTTATCCTTATATAACAGAGGGAATTGGTGAAGATATTCTACCTGAAAATGTAAATTTTGATGTAATTGACAACTTTGAAAAAGTTACGGATAAAGACGCTGCTATATACACAAGAAAACTAGCTCGCGAAGAAGGTATTTTTGCAGGAAATTCTTGTGGTGCAGCAGTAAGAGGGGTAATTCAACTAGAAAAGCATTTTAAGAAAGGCGATGTAGTTGTAGTTTTACTTCATGATTCTGGAAGTAGATATGTTGGTAAAATGTACAACGATGAATGGATGAAAGAAAATAATTTCTTGTAATTAAATCTTTAACTAAAGGATTTTAGTTTTTGGTCTTCTTCCAAGTCTTGTATTTGTTAGAATAATTTTCATTTTTTTTTGTTCGTTCAGTTAGGGGTTCATTCTCTTTAATGGAGTTATGATAATCCATCGGTAAACTTTGATATATTTTAGTTCCTTCAGTTTTCCAGGCAATCATTTCCTCACTAACGTCCTTAATTATTTTACCTGGGTTACCAACGATTACTTTTCTGTCAGCAACTACCATCTCACTATTAACCAACGTTAATGCACCTACAATACATTCGTTTCCAATTATTGCATCATCTAAAATAACTGCATTCATTCCAATTAGTGAATTACATCCAATAGTTGCCCCATGTACTATACAACCATGACCTAAATGTGCTCCTTCATTAATTATAACTGTTTCTCCTGGAAACATATGAATGGTACAGTTTTCCTGAACATTTGCCCCATCTTTTATAATTATTTTCCCAAAGTCTCCTCTAATTGCAGCTCCTGGACCAATATAAACATTTTTTCCAATGACCACATCCCCTGTAACATTTGCCTGAGAATGAATAAATGAACTTGGGTCAATTACAGGCTTAATTCCGTTAAATTCAAAAATCATCTTTACGGTTTTTCAATTATAGTTGCATAACCTTGTCCAACACCAATACACATGGTTACCAAAGCATATTTTTTGTTCTGGTTCTGGAGTTCAATGGCTGCAGTTTGTAATAATCGAGCTCCTGTCATTCCTAACGGATGACCAATAGCTATGGCACCTCCGTTTGGATTAATTCTCGGGTCATTATCCTCTAATTTCATAGCTCTTGTACAAGCTAAGCTTTGTGCAGAAAATGCCTCATTAATTTCAATTATGTCCATTTGATCAAGTGATAAACCAGTTCTTTTTAAAACTTTTTTACTTGCTTCAACCGGTCCTATTCCCATAATTCTCGGTTCAACTCCTGCAACTGCAGCACCTACTATCCTTGCCATTGGCGAAAAATGGTTCTTATTTGCAGCACTTTCGCTTCCAATTATTAAAGCTGCAGCTCCATCATTTAACCCCGAAGAATTTCCTGCAGTAACAGTTCCATTCTCTTTTCTAAAAGCAGGTCTAAGAGTTTTTAATTTTTCAAGTGAAGTATGGGGTTTTATAAATTCATCAGAACTAAAAATTAAATCATCTTTTTTTCTTAGAGGAATTTTAACAGTACAAATTTCTTCAGATAGCCTACCAGTTTCTTTAGCTTTAGTGGCTTTCATTTGAGAATTGTAGGCAAACAAGTCTTGGTCTTCTCTTGATATTTTATAAAGATCTACTAAATTTTCTGCAGTTTGGCCCATTCCATCGGTTCCATATAGCTTTGCCATTTTAGGATTTATAAATCTCCATCCAAAACTAGAGTCGTGCATTTCCACATCTCTTCCAAAAGCTTTGGATGCTTTTGAAATAACCAACGGACCTCTAGTCATATGTTCTACTCCACCTGTAATAAATAAATCTCCTTCATTCAAACTTATGGACCTATATGCATGTATTGTTGCAGCCATTCCTGATGAGCAAAGTCTATTAATTGTTTCACCTCCTATTTTATAGGGCAAACTGGCTAAGAGTAAAGCCATTCGAGCAATATTTCTATTGTCTTCTCCAGCTTGATTAGCACATCCTAAAATAACATCTTCTACTTGTTCCCAGTCTACTTTTGGATTTCTTTCCATTAATGCCTTTAAAGGAACTGTAGCTAAATCATCTGCTCTAAGATTACTTAATGAACCACCAAAAGAACCAATAGGTGTTCTAATTGCATCTAAAATATATGCTGATTTCATAGTTGTTTTTATATAAAGTTAGTCCAAAATTAGCTTGTAGTATATGTTAAAGCCAATCCTTATTTGTAAAATGTGCAATTCCTTTAAAAATAGCAATTTCTTCTTTCTTTTGATTAAATATATTAACTATAAACAGACTACTATTTTTTTGATTTTGTTTACATTCTGCAAATATTGTATCATTTAGTTCTACTTTTTTTAAGTACAGAATTTCTGCACTTTTTGTTAAAGAAATTTTACCCAATGAATTTGCCGTAAATGCAAAACAACTATCTGCTAGGCTGTAGCAAATCCCTCCGTGAGCCAGATTAAATCCATTGGTCATTTCTTTAGAAATGGTTGAGCTTAACTTACAATATCCTTTTTTAATAGAAATGATTTCGATACCCAGCCATTTGCTAAATAGATCATTATTCATCATATTATGAACTATTTTTTCTGGAGACATCAATAAATTATAGAGATTGTATTAATCCAGCTTCAATTAGCCCAAGAAATAACGGATGTGGATTTTCTACTGTACTTTTGTATTCAGGATGGTATTGAACTCCAATAAACCATGGATGATCTTTGATTTCAATAGTTTCCATAAGTTGATTTTTTGAGTTTTTTCCAGAGAAAATTAACCCTTTGGATTCAAATTCTTTTACGTACTTATTATTAAACTCAAACCTGTGTCTATGTCTTTCTAAAATAGTTTCTTTTTTGTAAATTTTGTGCAGTAATGTCTCTTTTTCAATATCACATTTGTAGGCACCAAGTCGCATTGTTCCTCCCATTTTTTTGAGTTTTTTCTGCTCTTCCATCATGCTAATAACTGGAAATTTTGTTTCGGAATCAATTTCTATAGAATTTGCATTTTCCATTTTCAAAACATTTCTTGCAAATTCAACTACTGCACACTGCATCCCTAGACAAATTCCCAAAAAAGGTATTTTTTTTGTTCTAGCATAATGAACGGCTTTTATTTTACCCTCTATTCCTCTAGAACCAAATCCTGGAGCTACTATTATGCCATGAATATTTTTCAAAACGGATTCACAATCTTGGGTTTCTAGTTTTGAAGAATGTATCCAATGTAAGTTCACCTTAGTTTTATTCCTTGCACCTGCATGTATTAACGATTCGGCTATAGATATATAAGAGTCTTTAAGTTCTACATATTTTCCAATTAATGCTATTTCTATACTTTGTTCTGGGTTATATAAATTATTTAAAAATTTCTTCCACTTTGTTAAACTTGGTTTATTTTCTATTTTAATTTTTAGTTTTTCACAAACAACAGTATCTAGTTTTTCTTTAAGCATTAGTAAAGGAACCTCATAAATTGTTTTTGCATCTATGGACTCAATTACACACTCTTTCTCAACATTACAAAAAAGTGCAATCTTATTTCTAATGGAATCATCTAAATGGTACTCACTTCGACATACTAGTATGTCGGGCTGGATTCCGTATTCTAAAAGGGTTTTTACAGAATGTTGAGTAGGTTTTGTTTTAAGTTCTCCAGAAGTAGATAAATAGGGTATTAGTGTTAAATGGATAAATAAAACATCCTGACCTAAATCCCATTTTAATTGCCTTATTGACTCTATAAATGGAAGTGATTCTATATCGCCAACTGTTCCGCCAATTTCCGTAATAACAACATCGTAACTTTTCCCTTTCCCTAATTTTAAAATATGTTCTTTTATTTCATTGGTAATATGAGGAATTACTTGAACAGTTTTTCCCAAATAGTCTCCATTTCTTTCTCGGTTGATTACAGACTGGTATATTTTTCCTGTAGTGACATTGTTGTTTTTTGAAGTTTGAATATTTAAAAACCTCTCATAATGACCTAAGTCTAAGTCAGTTTCAGCACCGTCTTCTGTCACATAGCATTCCCCGTGTTCATAAGGATTTAGGGTTCCAGGATCTACATTTATATATGGATCAAGCTTTTGAATGGTAACATTTAGTCCTCTAGATTGTAAAATTTTAGCCAAAGAGGCCGAAACAATTCCTTTTCCTAATGAGGAAGTAACTCCTCCTGTTACAAAAATATATTTAGTAGATGATGATGACATTCCGTATGTAGATTTTGATACGGGAATTAAAGTTAATATTTAATTCCGATATCTTAAAAAAAAACAGAACTTAAAATTTCCAACTTGCACCTAAAGAAGGAAGAAGTGGAAGCTGGTAGACTTTTTCAGTGGTTATTCTATCCACGTAAAAAATATTTTTTCTTGAATATACATTTGTCATACTAAATGTTATATCCACAGTAGAGTTTTTGCTCAATTCTATATGTTTTTTAACTGCTATATCTAGTCTGTGATAAGAAGATAGTCTCCCTTGATTTAAATCTGCATAAATAATTCCCAATTGATCGTCATTAACAGTAGAAATATTTGTATTTATTCCTTGTGAATAATCTATTGAATGATAGTAGCCTTGCGTTTGAGTGAACGGAAGACCACTTCCAAAATTCCATCTTACATTAATTTCCCATCCCTCTCCAAAATTCTGTGTACCTACAAGGTTGATATTGTGTCTTCGGTCAAAGAGTGGCGAGTAAGTTCTAATACCATCCCACCTTAAAACTTTGCCTAGCGAATAAACAGCCCATAGATAGGTTTTATCATTGCTGTACTTAAGAACAAAATCTGTACCATAAGCGTCTCCAGTTTCAATTACAAAATCTTTTCTAAGTACATCTGGTGCATCATCATTTTCTTCATATAACTTATTTCTATTAACGTTGCTTAGTTGGTTAAACCACTTATAATAACCCTCAACATTTAAGGTGAGATGCTTTGCTAAGTCCCATTCAAATCCAAAAATTGCATGTGTAGCTTTCTGAAGAGAATGCTTTCTTGCTACTGTTTTTCCATTGTCTAGTGTTATGGAGTCTTGCAAATTATCAGGACCAGATAAAAATCCATAAAACAAGTTAACAACGTCTCTATCAGAATTTGCAGAAATTAAATTTTGAGAATAAAGTCCTGATGCAGCTTTAATCCTGAATTTTTCTGAGACATTGTATTTTAAACCTATTCTAGGTTCTGGAGAGAAATTTCTTAAGGAAGCATAGTATTGAGCCCTAAAACTTGGATTAATAACCAAAAGTCCTTTAATTATTTTTGCATCAACATAACCAGCAAGCTCTGTGGTATTATTATTTTGCTCAATTTTTCTGCCAACACTATTAAAGAAATTAAAATCTGTAGTAAATCCATTTACTTCAATTCCATATTTAATTTCGTTTTCTCCAAGAAAATATTTGAAATCAAATCCTAAATTGAATCCATTAATTCTACTTTCTCTAGGTTCTAGTGTTTCTCCTTCATTGATTGGGTCAAGTTCTGCAAGTGAGATTTTATAATCACTAATATTAAATTTCCCCATTATTAGAACAGGTGAACTAGCTGGAACAACTACAAAATTAGAACCAATTCCCCAAGAGTTCCAGTTTAAGTCAGAAACTGCTTTGTATTTTACTCTATCGTTGTAACTAAAACCAAAAAAATTGACTTTACTTCCAGTGGTTCCATTAATAGAAACTTTTCCATATAAATCAGTAAAATTAAATGGCAGGCCATTTGAATCTATATAACTATAAAGTTTTTTCGATGTTTGTTCTAAATAGGATGTTTTACCTGAAAAGATATAGGATGCAGTTGAATTGTTATTTTCTTCATTTAGTTTTTTAATTGGGCCTTCAATTTTTAATTTAGAACCAAATGGATTTACCGAAATTTTCCCTTTGTGTCTTTTTTTATTGCCATCTATGGTAGTTATATCCATTATTGAAGAAATTCTTCCTCCATATTTTGCTGAAAATCCACCAGTATAAATATCTGCACTTCTCATAATGTCTATATCAAAAACTGAAAAGAAACCAATAGAATGGAAGGGATTATATATTGTCATACCATCCAAAAGCACTTTATTCTGAATGGGAGAACCACCTCTAATATACATTTGACCTCCTTGATCGCCTGTAGTAACAACACCAGGAGTTGTTTGCAGATATTGAGCAAAGTCTGGTTCACCTCCGATGGCTACAACTCTTGCCATGTCTTTTGGAGTTGCAGTAATAACAGACATTTTGACTTCTGTTTTTCTCTCTTCTGCTTCTGCACTGTACTCAAACTCGTCTAAAACTTCATCGTTAACTTCCATGAAGAAGTTTTGAGTAGTGATTTTTCCTTTCTTTAATTCAATAGTGTACTCGATAGTTTTAAACTCTATATTGGTAATCTCAAGAGTAATCTTTCCCGCAGGAAGTTTATTAATTTGGTAATAGCCATTTAAATCTGTAGAAGAACCTGTCCCAGTTCCTTTTATTTTAACGTTAGTTCCAAACGAGGGTTCTCCAGTTTCTTTTTCATAGACAGTTCCTCTTACAGTAGCGAATTGAGATTGAGCAGTTAAGAACCCAAAAATTAGCAATAGGGGTAATACACTTTTTATGATGATTCTCATAATTGCCTCGAAGATAAAATTATTTTTCTTTTCTAAAACAGTTTCTATCAAAGACTATACAACTTAATTGTTATTTTCTATAACTGATTTGTTCGGAAGTTCTTCAAAACCCATATTGTATAATGTAAAACCAAAAATATCAGAATATTGTTCAATTGTTTTGCTTATTGGAGTACCTGCTCCATGGCCAGCATCTGTTTCAATACGAATTAGTGTAGGGTTGTTACCAGATTGCTTTGCCTGAAGTTCTGCAGCAAACTTAAAGCTATGTGCAGGAACTACTCTATCGTCGTGATCGCCAGTTGTTACTAAAGTAGCTGGATATTCAACCCCCTGTTTCACATTATGAACTGGAGAATATCCGATTAAGTATTCAAACATTTCTTTACTATCTTCAGAAGTACCATAATCGTAAGCCCATCCTGCTCCAGCAGTAAAAGTATGGTAACGAAGCATATCTAAAACTCCAACAGCTGGTAGTGCAACTTTCATTAAATCAGGACGCTGAGTCATTGTGGCTCCTACTAAAAGCCCACCATTAGAACCTCCTCTTATAGCTAAATATTTACTAGATGTATAGTTGTTTTGAATTAAGAATTCAGCAGCAGCAATAAAATCATCAAAAACATTTTGCTTTTTCATTTTAGTTCCAGCTTTGTGCCATTTTTTTCCATATTCTCCACCGCCTCTTAGATTGGCCACAGCATAAACTCCACCTTGCTCCATCCAAACTGCGTTGGCTATACTAAATGATGGAGTCAGGCTAATATTAAAACCTCCATAACCATAAAGAATGGTAGGGTTTTCACCATTTAATTTTAATCCTTTTTTATGGGTAATAATCATTGGAATAATAGTACTGTCCTTCGAAGCATAAAATACTTGATTACTTTCATAGTTATCAGGGCTGAAATCAACATCTGGCTTTTTATAAATTTTAGATTCTCCATCTCTAGGATTGTATGAATAAATGGTTCTAGGGGTTTTATAGTTTGAAAAAGAATAATAGAGAATAGTATCCATTTTTTTTCCGCTAAATCCACCAACGCTTCCAAGACCTGGAAGTTCTACATCGAAAATCATTTCCCCTTTATAGTTGTATTGATTTACTTTAGAAACAGCATCTACCATATATTCTGCAAAGAAATACCCACCACCATTTGAAGGACTTAATACATGTTCTGTTTCAGCAATAAAATCCACCCAATTTTCTGGTCTTGGATTGGAAGCATCCACAGTTATTATTTTTTTATTAGGTGCATTTAAGTTGGTTGCCAAATACAATTTACTTCCTTCATTTTCCATCACATATGTATCGCTATTGGTGTGGTCTAAAATGGTAATAAAATCGCTGTTAGGCTTTGATAAGTCTTTCATAAATAATTTATTTCCGGAGGTTGAAACACTTGCGGAAACAAATAAGTAATTTCCATCTTCAGTAACATTTCCACCGACATATCTATGTTTTTCTTCGTCTGTTCCTCCAAATATAAGTTGGTCCTCAGCTTGTGATGTTCCTAGTTTATGGTAATAAAGTTTGTGCTGATCGGTTTTTGCAGATAATTCACTGCCTTGAGGTTTATCGTAACTAGAATAAAAGAATCCTTCATTTTTTTTCCAAGAAAGACCGGAGAATTTCACATCTACTATAGTGTCTTCCATAATTTCTTTGGAATAGACATCCATTACGATTACTTTTCTCCAATCACTACCACCTTCAGAAATAGAATAGGCAACAATACTACCAGAGTCTGAAAAGCTTAAAGCTCCTAAAGAGATTGTTCCGTCTTTTGAAAATTGGTTAGGATCTAAAAAAACTTCAGCAGACTCATTTTCTTTTTGCCTAAATATTACATATTGATTTTGCAAACCATTGTTCTTGTAAAAATAAGTGAATTCGCCCTTTTTAAAAGGAGCACTTATCTTTTCATAATTCCATAGGTATTCTAGTCTTTTTTTTAGGTCTGTCCTAAATGAAATATTTTTTAAATAGGCAAATGTTGTTTCGTTTTCTGCCTTTACCCAAGATTCTGTTTCTTTAGATCTATCATCTTCTAACCATCTATATGAATCTTTCACTACAGTGTCAAAATAATTATCTACAACTTCTTTTTTTTCTGTAATTGGATAACTCATTGTTGTTTTTACTTTTTTTTGGGTGTTACTACAGGATAATAAAATAGAGAACATGCATAAGATAAAAAGTGGTTTTTTTAGTTTCATTTTTTTAAAAATATATAGTTATTAGTTACGCAATAATTTATAACATTAAAAATAATTTCAATTAATTAAGCTAATGAGTTTGCATAGTCTTTAATTCCTCTAAATTAAAATTTTTTTATTGCTAAATGTTATATATTGTCTTACTCAAATTGAATTTTGTTGAAAAATCATCATTACGATATAATTTTTGTTGGCTGGGGTGCAAGTACTTGCATTTTGCTAATTGAAATGGCAAAACATTCGTTACTAAATAATAAAAAGCTTTTAATTATTGAACCAAGTGAAAAACTTGAAAATGACAAGACGTTTTGTTTTTGGGCCAATAGAAAAGACGATATATATAAAAACTTTTCAACTATTATATCGAAAAGTTGGACAAGTATTCAAATCAATGACAATGAAAGTAATCCAATAGATCCTACTGAATATTTTCACGTAGATAGTATTGACTTGTACAATTGGACAAGAAAAATAATGCTCAAATATAATATAGAACACAGTAGAGAAAAAGTATTTAAAATTGAAGAAAAAGAAAACTTAAATATAAATACTTTAGAAAAAAAATATACATCAGACTGGATTTTTGATAGTAGACCGCCAGATTTTAATAATATTCCCAATGGAGATTTCAATATTTCACAGTCATTTTTTGGATTAAAAGTTGAATTAAAAGAAAAGGAACTAGACCAAAGTGTTTACCATATGATGGATTTTAGAATTCCTCAAGAGAAATCTACACAATTTGTCTATATTCTACCATATACTTCAAATTCAGCACTGATAGAGCTTACAAGATTTGGTAAAAAAATAATTGACAAATTGGAAGCAGAGAAGGAGTTAGATAAATTTATTACTAAAAACTTTGGATCTTATAAAGTCATTTCTAAAGAAGAAGGAGTAATCCCAATGAGTTCTAATTTGCCAGAGCAATCCTCCGGAAAAAAATGGGTAAATATTGGAACAAGGGGAGGTAATGTTAAGCCAAGTACGGGCTATGCATTTAAAAATATGTATCGCCATGCCAAATTGATTTGTGACCAAGGTGTCTTGAAAGCCAAAAAGTTAAAGCCTAATAAAAGATTCCTTTTTTATGATCAGTTACTATTAATAATTCTTACTATTTGGCCAACGAAAGGAAAGCCGATTTTTGAAAGATTATTTAATGTTAAATCATCTTATTTTGTTTTACAATTCTTGGACGAAAAAACTTCTCTAAAAGAAGAATTATCTATGTTTTATAAGTTACAAATTGGAATATTTATAAAATCTATATTTTATTGGTTTTATTGGAAATTTAAAAAACTTCTCTTTCCAATTTTAATGATTGCCTATATATTGTTAGATGATAGTATCGCATCCAACGAACTGCTAAATTTGTCCTCCAATAACTTAGCAGTTTTAACTTTTGGTTTGTTAATAATAGGAATTCCACACGGTGCTTTAGATCATTTAACGGAAATATTAAGCAAAAAACACACTATTAATTTCAAGTTTATCTTTTATTATTTATTGATGATGGTTCCTATTTTATTAATATGGTTTTGGATCCCTACATTAGGCTTGGTGTTTTTTTTAATTTACTCTGCTTGGCATTTTGGACAAACGGAAATTAACAATTGGAAGATAAACTCTAATGCAATAGCTATATTTTGGGGAATAGTTCTTTTTAGTTCTTTGTTTTTAATTCATTTTGAAGAGTTTTCTAAAATATTACTAATTATGAAAATTAAAGTTCCAATGGTCAACTTTAATTATGTTTTAATTGGTAATCTTCTTTTAATCTTTCCTTTTTTAACAGCAATTTATTTTCAAAAATTAGAATGGTTGATAATAGTTGCTTTCTTTTTATTGTCTAATAAGGAAAGTTTGCTTTTAACCTTTGGTCTTTATTTTATATTTCAACATAGTAGAATTGGGTGGATGCATTTAAAAAATAAACTAAAACATACCCACTTAAAGATGTTTAAGAATGCTTTACCTTTTAATATAGGCGCAATATTTCTCTTCCTTATTGCAATTTATTATTTAAATTTAGCCCCTGAAAAAAGCATAGCTTATTTTTTTGTTTTTCTCTCTGCAATCAGTTTCCCCCATGTTATATGCATGCATTTTTTCTACAAAAAAAACTCTATTAAATAAATCTTTTATCTAAAGAAAATTTCTCAGGATATTTTGGTTTTTTATTATTGTAAAACTCCATGATTTTTTTCATGTCAGCGGCCTTATCATCAGTTGGGAATATTGGCCCTCCGATTCCAGCAATCTTGGTTTTGTAGTCCAAGTAACCAAAACATATTGGAAGGTCATTATCTTTAGCGAGGTGATAAAATCCACTTTTCCATTTTTCTCTTAAAGATCTTGTTCCTTCTGGTGTTATAGCCATTGCAAATTCTTTATTTTTTTTAAAAAAATCAGCCATTATTTTAACATTGCCATTTTTCTCTTTTTTCTTAGTGTTTATAGGTATTCCTCCCAAAGGACCAATAATAAGATTAAATGGAAATCTAAACCATTGTTTCTTAATAGTGAATTTGAATGGAACTTTAAGGGTTTTTAGAAGTAAAATAGCATAAAACAAATCCCAATTACTTGTGTGAGGTGCCCCAACTAATACACATCTTTTATATTCTTCAGGGGTTTTTGTATCAACTTTCCATCCTGAAATTATAAGTAGTAGTTTGTACATAAATTCATTTTAATTATTCAAGGACTTACTATTTCCATTAATGTCGCACATAATATTGCTCCATATGTTCCTAAAGCGTATCCTAAAACAGCTAATAATACACCTACCGGTGCCAAGCTAGGATGAAATGCAGACGCAACAATAGGAGCAGAAGCCGCTCCACCAACATTTGCTTTACTACCAACGGCTAAGAAAAAGAATGGTGCTCTTATAATTTTTGCTACTAGAACCAAAAGACCTACGTGAAAAATCATCCATATTAGACCAACAACAATTAAAAGAGGTTGCTCTAAAGCTTTTGTAATATCCATTTTCATGCCAATAATAGCTACAAGTAAATAAATAAATACACTTCCAATTTTTGAGGCTCCAGCGCCTTCCAAAGATCTTAATCTTGTAAAGGACAATCCAAGTCCAAGAGTAGTGGAGACTACTACTACCCAGAAAAAATGACTTGTAAAAACAGTATCATTAAAAATTGAAAAATAATTATTGCATTTAGACAAAATAGAACCTAAAAAGTGAGCTATTCCAACTCCTCCTAAGGCAATAGAACTTATTTTCATTAAATCATGAAAAGTGGTATTTCTTTCAACAGCTGAGGAATAATTTTCCATTTTACTTTTCAAATCATTTATGGTGCTGGAGTCTGCTTTTAACCATTTATCAATTTTATCACTTTTCCCTGCTCCATATAAAATAAAAGCCATCCAGATATTGGCAACCACTATATCAACAGTGATCATTGCACCATATTTTTCTGGATTAAATTGGTAAAGTTCTAACATAGCTGTTTGATTTGCTCCTCCACCAATCCAACTACCTGCTAGTGTAGCCATTCCTCTCCAAATAGCATCAAATTCTAACCCTCCAACTGTTTCTGGAGAAAATAAAGAAGTAATCAAAATGGCAATTGGTCCACCTATAATTATTCCAATTGTAGCGGTAAAGAACATAATTAAAGCCTTTGGGCCAAGTTTAATTACTCCTTTTAAATCAGTACTAAGTGTCATTAAAATTAATGACGCTGGAAGAAAGTAATTTTTAGCAACTGGCCATAATCCAGAAACTTTTGGAGAGATAATACCCGCAGTGCTAAATAGGGATGGTATTAAATAACATAGAAGAAGAGCTGGTATTATTTTGTAAAAATTTTTAAGGGATTTTAGTTGAGAAGTATAAAAGATAAGACCCAAACAAGAAACCAATAAACCCAATACAACAGCATCATCTGTAATTAAAACATCTTTTTCCATGGTAAAATCCTTTATCGAAAGATAGAATTAATTTTTATGATAGACTTCAGATAACTTTTTTAATTCATCTCTCCAATCTGAAATTTTAACTTTATTCTTCTCGATTTTTGATTGGAAATCCTCTAACATTTTTCCTTTTGTGTTTGAAAAGAATCCTAAATTATTTTCCAGTTGTGTTGTTTCCTTCAAAGTAGTATTAATAAGTTTATTAATTCTGTTCTTCTCGTTAATGAAAGTTGTTTCTGGATTAGAAGAGTTACTTAGTAAAGAGGATTTTATAGCTCTTGTAATTTTATGTTTCTCTTCTTTAGTGAAATTATTATTGATAATAATCTGATTAATTAAATTTTCAAATCCCTTTATAATTTCTTCTGATTTTTTTCTTGGTACTTCACCAGTTTTTTGAAATTCATCAATAAAATTCATGAGATCTAAAAAGCTAGATTTCCCTGATTTTTTAAATTCTATAATTAGTGAGTTTTTAGTTTTTAAGTTTTCTTTTTCAGCAGAAAAAATAGAATTTCTATTTTGTTTTTTTGTCTCAAAAAATAAGTCACATTGAGCTCTGAATTTTTTCCAAAGTTTTTGTTCTGCAAATCTTCCTGCATTTCCTATTCCTTTCCATTTTTCTTGCAGTTTCTTGATTAGTAATTGATTACTATCATTTTTAATATTTTCTACATATTTTTTGGCTGTTTCTATTAACTCAAGTTTAGAATCGTAGTTTTCTTTGTTGTTGTCTTTTTCAATCTTTAAAAATTCATTTCTTTTGTCAAAAAACACATCAAAGTAAGACCTAAACTCTTTCCATATTTTATCATTTTCTTTTTTTGGTACAGGCCCTATTTTTTTCCATTCTGCTTGACATTTTTTTAATTGATTTGCCAATAAGTCCCATTCTTTAGAATTGTTGGTTTGTTGGCTAGAGAGTTCTTTGACTTTTTCGATTAGTTTCTTTTTATTTTCAAGATTATCTTTAAGATTAGTCTTTAAATTACTGTAAAATTCATTTATTCTCTTTTGAATTATATGAACTTCTGACCAATATTTTTTCTTTAAATCCTCCCAATGCTCCTTGAAAGTAGGTCCAACTTCTTCCCATTTGTTCTGTAATATCTTTAGCTCTATCTGTAGTTTATTGTAGTCTTTAAGTTCACTTAAGTTTTTCAGCTCGTGAATTATTTGATTTTTAAGTGAAAAATTCCTTTTTAAATCATTTTCTTTAAGTTCTTTATAAATATTGAAGTTATAGTTAAAGGATTCATTTAGTTTACTAAATTTTTGTTGAAGTTTATGATCTTCATTTGGTGATATAGTGCCAATTTTGTTCCAGTTAGTTCTAATCTCTTTAATGCCCCTAGCTAAATGTCCTAATTCTTCCTTACTACTTATAAGTATTGTAAAATTTTCAAGAATTTCTTTTTTTAATTTAATATTACTTTTTTCCTCCTCCTTTTTTTTGTTTTTTTTATCTCCTTGTTCTTTTTTAAATGCCTGAATAGCTTTCAATATTAAAATATTTTCTTGCTCATTTTCTGGATTTAAGTTTTTTTCATCTTCTTCTCCTTTTTCTTGGAAATTTTCAATTTCTTTTTGGAACACGACTTCAAATACTTTTATTTGGTGTTCTGCCTCTTTAATGGCCAATTCATTATCAGCTCCAATAAAGCTTTCAATACTTTTAAGTATGTTTTCTTTATTTATTTGCATTGTTACAATTTAAGGGTGGGAGGGTTTTTGGATAGTGAAAATTATAATTCCAAATTTAAAAGTTTTCTTTTTATTAACAGTAAATTTTTAATATGATTTTTAAAAAAAAAAGTTTAACTACATTTTACACAGTTAAGTGTCTCTGGAATAAGAAGTAATCTGTTGATATTAATTTCTCTTTTGCATTGAATACAAATGCCAAAATCTATATTCTCTAGTCTTTTTAAACCAGTTTTTAAATTCTTTAATTTTTGTAAAGAGTTTCTTAACATTCTATCATTTATGCTTTTATTATTTATAGCATCCATTCTACTAATTCTTCCAATTGCATTTTCTGGTTCAATAGGTTTTGCTATTTGTCTTAGTTCATCAATTTCTAAGGCAAGATCTTTTATTTTTTCTTCTATAATATTTTTAATTTTATTTTTATCCAATTCGATAGTCTGATAATTTACTTGTATTTATCTTTTTTACTTCCTTTATATAGAGGAATGTGCACCAATTTTGTTTCAATTGGCCCATTGAATAATTTTATTCTCCTAATCGGCCTTAGACCAATATGTTTTAAGCTTTCTAAATCTCCACTTAATATCCATGCGTCAGAACCGCTCCAAGTGTGTTTCAATCTAGAGCCAATTTCTTCATAAAATAAGTGATTTTTTTCCTGTGCTATTCTTACGTTGTATGGAGGATTTAGAATTATCATAGGATTTTCAACTGGGGGCTCTAAATCAAAAAAATCTTTGAAGGTAATTTTGCAGTTATTGTTTGGTAAAACATTATTAATATTTGTCCTTGATGCAATAATCATTTCATTAAAATTATCAAACCCCATTATCGTTGGTTGGTTGTTATTAATCTCCTGCAGTGATTTAGCCTTTAATTTTTCCCATAAACCATGGTCATAATCTTTATGGTTCATGAAGCCAAAAGATTTTCTTTTAATAGTTGGTGGAATATTTCTAGCTAGCATTAATGCTTCACATAAAAATGTTCCTGATCCGCACATTGGGTCTATCAATGGTCTCTTTAAATCCCAGCCACTGAAATTTAATATTCCCGCTGCCAAAACCTCATTAAGAGGAGCTATTCCAGTCATGGTTCTGTATCCTCTTTTGAATAAGGAGTCGCCAGAAGTGTTCCAAAGTAAGTTTACTTGGTCATGGGAAATTCTTACTAAAAATTTATGGTCAGGATTTTCTCTATCTACACTTGGTCGTTTACCAATTTTCTTATTAAACTGATCTACTATTGCATCTTTTATTTTTAAAGAAGCATATTTAGAATGGTTAAAAAAAGGCGAATTAACTACACTTGTTATCGAAAATGTTTCGTGTATAGAAAATTCATTATCCCAAATAAATTCGTAGGCTCCATTATAAAGTTCATCTTCATTACTTGCTTTATAATGGTGCAATTCTACCAACACATCTAGAGCAAGTCTACACCACAAGTTTAGAGTGTATATTGTTTCTAGGTTCCCTTCCAGGTAAACGGCTCTTTTGCCAATTTCAGGGGTGAGATTGGTGATTTGAAATATTTCTTTTGCAAGAATTTCTTCGAATCCAGCAAAAGTTCTTACAATAATTTTCATGGATTTTATTTATTTTCTTTTTCATCCATTTCCTCAAAATCGACATAAAGATCATCGTCTAAATCAATTTTTTCACTTTCTTTCGATTCAGAAAATGGATTACCATTTACATTTTTTAAAACTTCTTCTAATGGATTCTTTTTCATTTCTTTTGGTTTTTGCCCAGTTATTTTCATTACAAGATCTTTTATAGTGGCAATTCCTTTTTGAAATATTGAAGCCATGAAAAACACTCCAGATATTCCAAAAATTCCTTTTAGAATAGGTGCTTGGTACAATCCTTCAATAGTATTGTAAAACCAAATATTTAAAGGGTTATTATGGATTATCTCTCCAAAAAAAGGAAATGCAATACAGGCTGTAAAAAAAACAATGGTGATACCCGCAATATGATTTTCATATTTAAGATTTTTTGAATTGTTAGAATTAATATTAAATTTTCCTTTAAGGCCCATGTTAGAGACAAAACTTAACATAGATTTTTTCTTATTTAGTTTTCCAATAATATAAAGAGATAAAACAGTTCCGCCAATTATATATATAAATGTAAGTTCAAAAATACTCATGGAATTTTCCTGAATGTATTGTAGGCACTTGGAGAAAGTTAAATTACTTAGAAGCAAAAACTTTAATGCCGATAAAAAGTGATTCAACGGATTGTTAGAATTAAATCCAGTAATAAAAGCTTTTGGCAAGGTGACTATTATTCCCCAAACTAGGTTGAAAATAACAAAGACTATACTTAAGTTGTAAAGGTGTTCTAAAAATACCATTCTACAAATATAGTTCAAAGGATAATAGATGTGTATGAATACTTAATTATTATCAATTACATTTGCAAGAAACAAATTCTAATATTAATGTCTATGAAGCTCAAAATAATAATAACTCTGTTGATTTTTTCTTTTAAAGGAATTCTAATTTTTGGTCATGAAGGAATGTGGATTCCTTCGCTTCTAAAAGTTATTGAAGGACGAATGAAAAGTGAGGGTTTAGAGCTTTCTGCAGAGGATATCTACAGCATTAATAGTTCAAGTCTAAAAGATGCAATTGTTCATTTTGGAGGAGGATGTACAGCAGAAGTGGTTAGTAAACAAGGTTTAATTTTAACTAATCATCATTGTGGTTACAGTCAAATTCAGCAGCACAGTTCTTTAGAAAATAATTACTTAAAAGATGGCTTTTGGGCTATGTCTAAAAGTGAAGAATTAACTAATCCAGGATTGACGGCAACCTTCATAGTGAGTATAAAAGATGTTACCAACGAGGTTTTCATAGATACTGCTGGTTTGTCTTCATCAGAATTTAAAAAAGTTATTTCCAAAAACATTAAAAAAATTCAAAATCAAAACGGGAATCAGCCAAACTATAAATTTGTGGTTAAGCCATTTTTTTATGGAAATAAGTATTATTTGATAACTTCCAAGACTTATAAGGATGTAAGATTAGTTGGTGCACCTCCTAGTTCAATGGGAAAGTTTGGTGGAGATACAGATAATTGGGTTTGGCCAAGACATACTTGTGATTTTTCAGTTTTTAGAATTTATGCCAATCAGGAAAATGAACCAGCAGAAATTTCCGAAAATAATATTGCTTACAATGCACCTGTTGCTTTAGATGTAAAAGTTAGTGGAGTTAAAGAAAATGATTTTAGTATGGTGTTTGGATTCCCCGGGAAAACTGAACAATATTTAACTTCTAATGCTGTAGATAATTATATAAACATAATATTACCAGCTAGAATAGAAATGAGAAAAAACAGTTTAAAACATATAGATGC
>Ga0206677_10001388_pt1 | contig 22387 bp, 2 predicted proteins | sample M130m12015metaG_FD_155475 | JGI IMG/M metagenome (GOLD analysis project Ga0206677, IMG submission 155475) | Ammonia-oxidizing marine archaeal communities from Monterey Bay, California, United States - M1 30m 12015 | ecosystem: Environmental > Aquatic > Marine > Intertidal zone | place: USA...
ACGCCGGGCTAGGATCTTTTCAACTAGATATTCATCCTCTTCAAGAGGGTTCTCAGAGGTGTAGGTCAGATAAGGTCGTAGCCGGGTGACGTGGAACACGTCGTAAATTCCCTGAGACTTCAGGTCCCGCAACTGCACGTTGCCGTTCTTTAGGATTTCCGAAACTCGGTACGGTCCTTCATATATGGGAGCGAGCTTCCCCCCTTCTGGTACGCCGGTATGGTCATTAACCGGCCTCCTTACTAGCACGCGGTCTCCTACTTGATACTCCGGTTCCCGTCTAGATAGGTCGCGGCGCTCCTTGCTGGACATCTGAGCAGCTCTGGACAGATGAGCTGCGGAGTCCCAGGCGATCTCCAGCCTTCTCTTTAGCGCTTGAGCCGTATACGGAGAGGTTGACGTGTCGGCCTCCGTGTCGGCGTCAGAAGTAGTTAAAGTGGATGGCCGTGTGGCGGTGGGCGCGGTTACCTCTGGGTCAGTTTCCGCGAACAAGCGTAGGTCGGCGGGGGTGCGTAGCTCCCGCCCGAGAGCCAGAAACGCGGGGCTCTCTTTGGTGACCTCGTGGGGGGTTGCTCGAAACAGGAAGTTCAGCCAGGGTATGTGGAGGGGCCAGTCTTTACCGTTCTTCCCAGCAGCTCGCAGTAGTCCCGCCAAGGTACGATTGTACCGTTCCACCAGTCCGCTAGTATTGTGGTGATAGGAGGTGGAGGGCTTCATGTCTACCCCCAACAGCTCGTATATCTCTTGGCATAGTTTCGAGATCAGATTAGATCCTCGGTCGCATACTAGGCATCTGGGTACACCGAATCGAGACACAATGTTTTCAATGAAAGCCTCCACGATTTCTTCGCTGGTTGGCTCGCTGGGGAGCGGTATGGCTTCTACCCATCGGGTTAACGCGTCACAAAAGATCAGCAATTTACTATAGATCAGTTCATTCGGGCCGACCGGCTCTGACTCCGGTAGGGTCAACACATCTGCGTAGATGGTGTCAAACGGGCGGGATGGCACTCCCGGTAGGATGGTGGTTCCGAAGCTGTGGCAAGGCTTCTTTGCCAAGGCGCATTCATGGCATTCCGCCACGTGCTGCACTACGGATTCTCGCATCCCGGGCCAATAGGCCCTCTGGCGTAGCGCCTGGTAGGTCCTCTCTACTCCTGGGTGTCCAGCTCGTTCGTGAAAAGCTTCCATGAAGGGTACCCTGAGCGTAACCGGCACTGCGAGCTGCACCGCGTTACGGTGCGCGCGGGGGTCACGCTGGTACCGGAACAGCAGCCCTTCTCTGAGGGTGTATTCGGCCGCTGTGGCTACAAAGCGGGCAATGGTTGGGCCCGTCAGTTTGGGCGGTACTGCTTCTGAGATCAAGTGCTCCATGATCTCACTGCACCACAAGTCTGCTTGTTGTTCGCGCCGTATGTCCTCACTATGGGGTACCTCATGTGCGGCGTACTTAGACCACAGACCTGCTTGGCGCGTTCCGCCGAGTCTGTGACTTGAGCCAGAAGTGGCTGCCCTTTTGATCTGCGGGTGTTGGCTGCCGCTATAGTGCGAGCGGCTGGGCTGCTCTCTCCAGCTATAACCTTCGCTGCGGCCCACCGCCCCTGGCCTAACTGTTCCCAGTCCTGCCAGGTGGTACAGGTGGCTACCAGAGAGTTTAGGGACCGGCGGAGTGACTGTACTTCAGGTAGACTCTCACCCGCCGCGCTGCGTGTCATTTGATACTGCGAATGCAGCTTTTCTAGACTTGTGTCTCGATATCTGCGCCTAGCCTTAGCAACTGCGTTGGCTATGGCTGGGTTCCAAGTTTGTAGGGCTAGTTCCAACGAGAACCAGCCTACCTTTTCTCCCAGGCTTCCCGGCACTGGTCGTAGCTCGTAGGGGTCAGGTGGGTGTAAGGGGACCCACCAAAAGAAATGCTGGCTCTCTTTATGCCAGGGGCTGTCGCCCGGGAGGTTAACCCTTGCTTGACCTTGCGGGAATAACTTAAGTTGATCATCTAGGGTCGACACTAGGATCGGAGGTGTCTCCACTAGTGCTTCTCTGAGCGCGCGCCGGGCGGTCAGGATGATCCCTGTCTGGTTTGTGCCTTCCTGGGAGGCGCTCATTACTATGTTATCATTCTTCTGGCGAGCGGGTCTCGGGCACCACACTAACTGGCCGTCTGATGCTGTTACTATGATATGGACATATGGTGTTCGTCGGCGCGAGCAAGGGGTGTCCTCCGCAGCACTCGAATCTCCATCAAACTCTAACTCCAAGGCTTGCAGCATTTTCTTAATCCCGCTACTTCTCACGTTGAAGTCGGTGCTCAGTGCACGTTGGAGCGGGGCTGACTGCAGGCACAGTCCGGCCTTATGGGTAGCAGCGAGAGCTATGTACAGTGCCTTTTTCGACATGCGGTGCGCTGACATCATGACCTCTGCCAGCTCAGCTGCTCTCAGCCCGAGTCCCTGTTCGCGTAGCCGTACTAGAATAGCTTCTAAAGTAGCCATCCGGATTTTTCGGCCCTTCCTTAGCTGAACCCCGAGCTTTTCTAGGGCATCCGGCCGCTCGTCCAACGGCAGGCGAGCTTCAAGGGCTGCTAGGAGATCAAACGTTTCTTGGACTGAGAGATCCAGCGCAAGTTGGCTACCCGCGGGTGCTCGATCAGTGCTAACCAGTGCGATGATCTCCCGCGTTTCTGTGTCTGTAGATGGGTTACCGGGTGACCCGGTTTCAGTTTTATTTTTCTTACCGGGACCCTCTTCCTTACCATGAGGTACTCTTCCCCCCTCCTCAAGGGCGGCGCCTCCGGTCGTCGCGTCACCAACATTGGGTTGTTCGGGCGGTGACTCGGTGTCTTGACTGGCCAAACTCGGTCCTCGCGCGGCTGTATGCCTACGCACCGACTCCTCCGAGGCTCTTGCCCAATCAGGGGTGTCCGCCTCTTGCGTAAGTCTTGCATACTCGGGGCTCCCTTGCATGCGGCTTATGAAGTCGGCATCGTAGTGTATCCTTCCTGGCCGGTGCCATACTTCAAAGCGGTATTCTTGTAGTTTGAGGTACCACCGTTGTAGGCGGGAGGCCGGCCCTCCACCCACGGTGTCTTTTGCAGTGTGCAGGTAAAGTAGAGCAGCGTGGTCTACTCGGAGGATGAACTTCCTACCACTGGCAGACCACAAGTAAGGTCTCCAGTGTTTTATGCAGCTTATTATAGCTAGTAACTCTAGCTCTGATACATTGTAGTTGGTCTCAGCTGGGGTCAATACTCGGCCCCAATATGCAACTGGCCTTTCTGTGCCTTCCTCATCTCGTTGGCACAGGACCGCGCCTAGGCCGGTTATACAGGCGTCGGTATGCACTATAAAGGGCATATCCCAGCGAGGCAAGGCCAGCACCGGTGCAGTGGTGAGCGCGTCTTTCAGCGTGCGGATAGCGGTCTGCGCAGGCTCTTTCTGGCTTTCCACAGATACATCCACCCCTTGACGCGTGAGCTCGGTCAACGGCTTGGCGATTGAGGCAAAGCCCCTGATGTGCTTACGATAGAAACTCGCTGCTCCCAGGAAGGATCGCACCGCCGTCAGGGTATTTATGGCCTCCGAGTTGATCTTCCTTATCGTCTCTACCTTTTCTGGTGACACCTCGATGCCTTGGTTCGAAAGGCGGAACCCCAGGAAGTCAACCTTGGTGGCAAAGAGGACACACTTCTTCGCCTTCAAGCTCAGGTTGGCTCCTATGAAGCGTTCTAGCACCAGCTCGAGACGTTCCATCATTTCCTCGAAGGTTTGAGCCCATACCAGCGTGTCGTCCATGTAGCAAACGCAAATTGACCACTGAAGCCCTTGCATTACTTCATTCATCAGGTTAACCATATATGATGGTGCACATTGAAGCCCGAACGGTAAGCGAGTATACGCGTACTTTCCGTCGGGAGTCACAAAGGCTGTCTGTGGTTGTGACTCCGGAGCTATGGGGATGCCATGGAAGCCACTAGCCAGGTCCATGGTGCACCAGTACCTTGGTGCACCACGGTGAAATTTAGCGTTGTTCGTAAATTGGCCGGCCATGTCTGGCTGGGACGGCGCCTCTACGGTGTCAGCCGGCTCCGCCGTGGTAGTTGTAGACCCATCTTGGGCACCTTGCAACGGCGACTCAGCCTCTTTCTTGAGCTGGGCGATTTGTTCGTTGAAGAATCCCTCCGTCATAGCCTCAAGGCATGTATCTATACGCGGTAAGGGGCTGTCCTGTACCAATAGCTTCGCGTTAAGGTCTCTGTAGTCGATGCACTGTCGTAGGGATCCATCCTTTTTTCGCACAAGTACTATGCGCGAGCCCCATGGGCTTTGGGTTTTATAGACGATCCCACGGCGCTCCATGTCGGCTACGTTTTCCCTTACGAAGCGGCGACCCTCAACCCCTAACCGAGGAGGAGCATGCCTATGTGGGACAGCGCCCTCCTTTAAGGGGAGGTGCACCTCGATGGCGTGTGTTTGCGACGGGGCGTTAGAGTCCTGGGCGAAGGCCCCGAGCCTCCGTTTGATTAGCTCGTCTACTTGCCGCCGCTGCTCCTCAGAGAGCACACCATCAGGGTCAATGTCCAGTTCATCTAATATCTTTTGGATCTCTTCTTCTGTGAAGCTCTGTCCCTCTACCTGATCGGCTGCCTCACTGCCAATCTCCATCTCCGCCAAGGGCGATAGCGCTGGGATAGACACGGCAGTCTGAGCGAGGTTTAACACCCTTACTGGGACATGTAAGTCATTAGAACCCTCGGGCTTCCTCGGTCTTGACAGAGAGTAAGCAACGCGGACCGTGGGGTCCAATCCTCTATGGTCGGCAAGGGGTTTAACGAGGAGGGGTTCGGTGCACGGCGGGTCCTGTAAGCGGTCTGGGAGACGCAGCAGGAGCTCTCGCTCACTGCGAGGCGCTACCCTGAACGCGGTAACATTAAACAACAGGTGATGCTGCGGCAAGGAAGCCGCTAGCGGTGCCGCTGGGGCGACTGCGGCTACCCGGGAGGGCTTCCTCTGAGCCTGATCTGGGTCAGTAGTCAAAGGCAGGCGTACCCTCCCATAGGTAGGGTGGTTTAAGGTGCAAAACCCCGATGTCCCATCTCCTTTGTCTACCCTTGGGCATACATCGCCTTCTCGTGGAGCCATAAAGTCAGCCCCCAAAAGTAGCAGGTCACCTCCCAAAACAATCTGAAACCTATGCCTGAATGGGATTCTGGAGATCGTAAGCAGTAGCTCTACTTCGCCGAGGATAACCAAGGGTTCTCCGTTTGGGCCACACACATTCTTAGATATCTGACTCCTCGCCCAGCGGAACTTTACTACGGCATCCGGAGGCAGGAGCTTCAAGAGCTCGGTGCCAATGAGGCTGATGGCCGCTCCGCTGTCGCCCATCGCGGCTGGAGACCAGGCACAGGCTCGCCCTATTAAGTAGGGCGCCTTCAGCCTCTTCTGGCCGATATTGTGGGTGCTGATAAGGACATCCTTTAACCAGGCACAGTGCGTTCGGTGGTGGGGTTGTAAGGTCGGAGTGTCTGAGACTGTGTCTTCTCCAAATTCGGCGGGCAACCGGAGTTTTACCAGCTCGGGCTCTACTTTCTCGTTCAATCTCACTTTCGGTGGGCGCAGCGCAGCGCCCACCCGGTAACATGGCGAGGGGAGCAACCCCATCCCATGGGCGACACAGATGTGTTTGTCTAACGGCCATGCTTGTCCTAGCGGGGAGGCTCGTCTTTGCTTCCGAAGCCGCCAAGATCGGGCATGTTGGCTAATAATACCCTCGGCCTTGAGACGGCCGGTGACAGCTCCAACGCAAGGCGCTGGGCCTGCTTTTATGAATTGTATAGTCTTGGTTGCCCGAGCCGGGGGCGCACATGATTCTGCACCCAGCCCTCGAGGGCAAGGGTCAGCGCCGGACCGTGGCCGCTTGCATTTTGGGCACACGTCACCTAAGATGCGAGCGACGCTGGGTAATAGGTTGGCAACGGGCTCGTTGGCCTCCTGGAACGTCACGAAGCTGCTGCGCATCCTGAGACTACTCGCCAGGCGGGCCCATTTCGTAACGATCAACTGGGGCACCTGTCTCCGGCTGAAGTTAGCCTCGGACCTTAAGCCGGCTGCGGCCCTTCCCAGTATGCCCTGGCATTCGGGTGATAGCTTCCGCCATTCATGACGGGGCGGCCTATCCTTCGTCCCCGCCACCGGCACCCAAAGCCACCATGACCCGAATCGGCGGTGAATACGGCGGATAGGGGGAATTGGCGGAGGCAGGGTGGGGGCAGGCGTGGCGGCTGGCGACGGATCGGCACACCCTAGCAAATGGTTGCTTATGATCCTCTGAGCAACTAGCCACCGAGACTTGGCTCCTTGGCCAGACAGTTGCCGCGCCAGGGGAGATCTGCGATGTAATGCCACCCCAAAAATGCCGCCTCTGCCTAGCTCCACCATGCGTTTCCATGCGGCAAATGTGACCGCCTTTGTAGACGGCTCTGGCGCCGCTGCCTCTTTGGTAGGGCACCTTGTAGCTGACGCCCTACGCTCTGGGTTCTTGTTTGTCGGTATCGGCTGGCCTCGGCTCGACGCTTCCATCACGGCAGCCACTACTGTAGCCTCCCGCTGGAATTGTCTGACAGCGGTCCAATCAGTTCTCGGGCCGTTCAGGGCTCCCTCAATCCCATATCTCAGGTCCAGACTGTGTCGTACGGCTATCGCTACTCTGTCTTCACTTACCTGGAGGCGGGTGGCGGCTATGGCTGGGACCCACTGCTGCGCCATGGCTCGCGCGATGCCGTCGAACGTGCGCCCCTTGATCATTGCTCTCAAGGGCCCCGGAGGTAAGGCTGATATAGAGTGCATCCGCCCCGCCACCACCTGGGAGGGCTTGAGTAGGGGCAAACCTCGCAAGTAGAGGTTGGTTGGTTTGGTCACCTCACAGGCATGCATGTGGGGGTGAATGGTTTGGCTTGGCTTGACCCCTCCAATGGCCTCAAATGCCTCTGGGTGCATCTTAGGGTTTTCAAGAGCCACCGCAGCGACATCCGCCGCCCACAGGCTCCTAAAGAACGCAGCTGCCTTATTCATACGCTCCCTTCTTCCGGGTCGGGGAAGGTACAAAGCAGAAGAGTTGCACAAATGCTGGCACGGTGGAAATCCTATTAAAAGGTCCCATCCTAGGTGCATCACCTCTGTCGCCTCGTTGACTACATGTCGAAGGCCATCGTATTCTGGGGGTAGCAAGTCAACTGACATTGCTATTGCATGATTGGTCGCGGTTAGATGACTGTTAACGGCTAGCGATTCCTCGCAAACCACCGCCACCCTCGGGAGGGCGGTAGGGGCACGTTCAGCTCTAATGTTTCGACCCGCGGCTACCGCCCCTGGACACCTCGTGGCCTGGATGAGTAGGTGGCGCCACAGCTGCAGAGGGTCTGCCTCTCCTATCGCCCACACCACTTCGTCAAGAGGGATCCATTCGTATTCTGCGGGTGGCTTTCGGAACGATTTGTCTCCTGGCCGGAGCTCGACGTGCCAGATTGACGCCTCGAAGCTAGATTCAGTAGGAGGTGCGGCCCGGCCCTCATCGTTCCTTGGGGCTGGTCTCATCAGCTTTGCAATGCCTTTCTGGGGATAGTGACATCTCCCCTCTCTGAGAGGCGTCGCCAAGGACTTCCACTGGCAGTATGCGTGTCCCTCTGGATGTTGCTCAACGGCATCTACCAGAGCTTGGCGTAAGAGCGGGTCGGCATCAACCGCTTTAAGGTAGTTGAAGTCCGAGGTTGAGATGGTAGACGTTGCGTCTTCGGGGCGCCACGGCGCTGTCTGCGTCGAGCCCCTGAACGGGTGGAATGGTGCTGCTTTTCCCCTCAGAGTTAGCGCCTCCACGGTGCAGCCACGATGCCTCGTGAAAACTATAAAGACCGCTTGTGCATGAAAGCGCTCTCCCATGTCGGTACGGCTCAGACGCCGCTTGGCCGCTTCTTCTACCCGAAGAACTTGCAGTCTCCAATGGGCGCGCCACTGCTCTGATGTATACGAGCCTGCTTCCTCAAGACGGCTCCGGGCGGTAGGGGAGAGAAGGTAACCCTTCCTAGCCGCCCGCCAGGCTATCGCTTCGGCGTCTTCTCTGGACGCTCGGTTCAGCACCGTTAGAATGGTCTCACTATAGAGCCGCCCCGAGCGAGGTAAATCAAACTGCTCTGCGAACTCTAGAATGGCTCGGGAGGCGGAGAGCTCACCTAGCTGTCGCGACAACACGCTCATAGGCAGCAGCGATTTCTCAGTAAGCTGGGCGCCTCGCTCTAGCAGTTGCGATAATGACCGGTCTAGCTCCCCTATGCGACCGTTCTCAATTAGGTAGTGTATGGCTGCCGCCTCTCGCGTGCTCAGTTCATATCCCGGTAGGCGCGTAGCGCCTGGCTTCTGTGTTGATATTGGTCTCCGTGGGTCGTAGCTGCGGGCTCGCCACCTGGGTATTGACCAGAACCTCAGGCAGTTTTGTATCTTGAGTACCGCAGTGGTCGGGGCCGAGTTAACCCCGTTACTTCTATTAGGGTGGTACTCGAGTGGTGTGTTCACAAACAGTTGTTCTAGTGAATCTGACGGTCTTCCTGTAGATCCTTTATACTCAAGAGGGCCCCGCGGGGTCCTCCGCTTGGGAGTGTGTTCTCCCCTCTTTTCATGCTTTACATGCATACATGTTAAAATCTCACTGTGATGGTTAGGGGACTTATCAAAATTACGGTTAATATTAAACTCATTTGCCCCTAACCCCAACGGGGCTACGCTGGGTTCCGGCGACACGCTTAGTGTTCGCCACTCCCCCCTTCCTTTACCCGAGGCCGCCCCGTCGGCCTCGTTGACTTCCTACTGCCCAGGCCTGCGTTGGCCTTCGGGCCTGGTTGGCTTTTTGCCCCACCTTTCCTTGAGGAAACTGGCGCCCGGATTGCCGGCCTTCAGCAGGGCCGCGATGCTTCGCGGGCATACCTTAGGATTGTGCTGGCCCTCCTGCACCTCATGAGGCCAGCTTTTCCACTCCTCTAGGTTGCGAGCGGCCCACACCGAGCAAAACCGGCAGGCTCTCTTGTGATTAAACGAGACCATCGGCCGGCCGTCATTGAAGTAGGCAGGCCGACCATCGTTCTCGAATACCGGAGTGGCTTTGCACTCGACGTCGGCGGCGAACCGCGCACAGTCGTCCGACGGCCATATCATGACGGCCAACCTCTTCCTCTCTGAGTCTGGTTCTTCAGCCGCGCGGCGGGCTTCTGCCATGTCGATCCACAGGTTTGTTGTGGTCGCGTTGGGGTTATTGCCCGGGTTGCCCGTGCCCTTCCGTGGCTCCGCCTGCGGGTGACCGCTAGGCCGCTCCGTGGAGCGCCCGACGTGGTCCAAGGGCTTCAGGTACTGCTGCTGTTGCGGCGGTAGCGGCGGCGGAGGTGGCGGCAGCGGTGGCTGCTGCGGCAGCGGCGGCTGAGGCGCTGCCCTCGGGTACGAAGAAGTCGGGGGTGGGAGCTGCGGCGGTGTCCGCGGTGGCTGCCCGGCCGACCTCGTGGTGACCGGCGCCACTGTGTTGCGAGTCCTTGCTCCGCGAGTCCGCGTCTGACGCGGTGGATACTGGGCCTCCTCGTGCTCGTAATCCGCGTATGCATTATGCCCGTTATTTTTATAGGCCAGGGAAAGGTTTTGGTCCAACCCAATGATGCCCGCATTGAATGCGATAGCTTGCAGCTGGAGGACGGCAGCCCGATCTTTCTCGTTCACCGTACGCGCATAGGCGCGCGCGTTGGTGCACGCGCGGTCCAGCGCCACGGCCACTTCGGCAGCCCAGGGCTGATCTCCTGCCGCCACCGCCTTTACTGTATACCGGTGCAGGTCGGGGATGGCCTGCCGATCCGTAAGGCGCAACTCGTCGTAGATGTAGTCCCGCCCTTCTTGCTCCTTGTTTTTACTCTGCAGATGGAGCAGCTCGACGTGCGCGAACAGGTCCACTAGAGACTGCCCCGGCATGCGCCTCACCGTCTGCAGCGCGGTGAGCGAGCTGTATTCGGGGCAGAAATGCAGATCACAGGCCAGAAGCAGACAGTTTGAGGCGAGTGTCACGAAGGTCTGGAGGCCTTGCACGATGAGAGCTGCCAGTTGTGGGAGGGCCTGAGTATGACCCAGCAACCTGTTCAGCTCATCCCTTATCGCCGGTAGAAACTCTGCCCCTGAGCAGCGAGTGTCTACACAGGTCCTCAACGTAATGCACAGTTCGGCCCTCACTTTGACCCACGCGTTCAGCTGATCCGCCTCGGTGGAAGCGGTGAGCTTCGGGTCGCTAAAGAACTTGAAGTCCTTTTGGGCGATGTGAGTCTCTGACAGCTTTTTGGCACTGCTCTGCTTCTGTCGCAGAGGTGGCCGCTCAAGGTTTGGGTTGAAGCAGTTTGTGTGCGGTGACACAGTGTTGGCTTGCCAAGGCAAGCGCCGGACTGTCTCGATCAACTCCTGCACCTCTGGGGCTACGTTATGGCGCTCACAGTAGCGCCGCAGCGTCGATTCGCTGGGAGCGTCCGTAAACGTGGCCGACTCTTCTTGCTCCCAGAATGAGAGGTCTTCCTCTGCTTGGTTCGGGTCATCTGGCATAGAGAATGTCGAGCCCGTCGCGCCTCGACGCGCCGCCCTAGCTGTCGTCGCGGCTGTGGAGGCCGGCCCAGGTCGGCCGGGTCCCGGCGCACGGCTACCAAAGGGAGGAGACGGCGGCGAGGGGCTTCGTGCCGAAGCCTGCCGCGATGGCACCACTGGCCCGTCGTCCCAGCGGCTCTCGGGTTCGTTGCTCTGGAAGTGGTGCCAGCGCGGCTCCGTACCTGGGGCTCTCTCGGAGCGCGGCCGCGGCGGGTGGCTAACTGACTGCTCTTCTGACCTCCGGTCGGCCTGCTGAGAGTGAGGCGGCGACCCAAAGTCAACCGAGCGGCTGGGGCGGCTCGCCACAGGATCAAGGGGGCCTACGTCGAGTTCCTCTGGGTCGAGTGTCGCAGCCGTGCCGACTGCGGCTTCCCCCCCGGAGCTGGGCGCCTCTGGTGAGCCGCCCGAAATCGAAGCCTCTGACCGGTCCATCGCGTGTGCCGCAACCCGGGACAGGCGCTTCCGCATCTCGAGATCGACCAGCTCTTCTACTTTCGCCTCCATCCCCCTCTTCTCTGATTCGACCCTTTCTTGCACCCTCGATTGCACAGCCTTTTCTATCCGCTGCTCGATGGCCAGGTCGGCCAGCCTCTGCACCTCTTGATCTGCAAGCCGCTGCTGCTCGCGTGCTTCTTCGGCTAGCCTCGAGGCCTCCTCTTCTGCGAGGCGCTGCTGCTCGAGTGCCGCTTCGGCTAACCTCGCGGCCTCTAGCTCAGCGCGTCGTGAGCGCTCCTGGCGCAGTCGCTCCGCATCGAGAGGCGAGTAGCTGGTGGAGCCCGGATGCCACGATGCCGGCACCCCGGCTCCTGAGGGGCCAGCCTCGCTCGCCTCTGCGGCCGCCCTGGGCCTGGGGCTGGCGGAGGTAGCCGTCCCTGGGTGAGCCTCTGGCGTCGGCTCGGCTGGCGTTAGGATCTCTCCTGGCTGCCGATGCGCAGGGATGGGCGTGGGCGGCATCGGCGCGGCCGGGGCGGCCTGCGCTTCTTCGGCGTCTTCCATTGGGCGATAGGGGGGGCCGAAAGCCATCGCGTCTACTCCCTGGCCTCCGTGTTCAGCCGCGTCACCTCGTTCGGCACCCGTGTCGGGCACCTGACCCAGCGGCGACGGTGCGACGTCCGGCTCTTCTTCGAGCCACCGTTGCTGTTCCATCTGAAGGTCTCCCTCTAATGGCAGCTCGTCACTGCCGCCGCGCAGCCGGCTGACTAGTGAATAGCGGCTACCGTCGTGGAGGCCCGCCTGTCGACCGGAGCAATCCGTGTCGAAGGTGATACAGCACCGACCTCCAACTAGCTTCCAGCCCATCATATTACGGCTAACATGCCCCACGGCGTGGAGAACAACCTTGTAAAGGATAATTGAGGCCTGCCCATTAAGGTCTACCCACAATCTGCTGTGTTGACCGCAATGTTCTCCCTTGATATCGAACAAGATCGAGATTTCAGCAGAAGAACCCTCGTCGGGAGGCCGTCGGAGAGTGGCTGCGTATCCGCGTTCCAGGTTATCGAGCATGGCGGCTGGCGGAAGAGCGCGGGCTTGCTGACCACCGCGGCCTTCGGATGCGATCGGTGACCGCCACCGGTCACCACATCCCATCTTTGCCTCGTAGGAAGTGTAGCCCCGTCTCCTATCTGAGTCGGCCGCGTATGGGCGAGCACTGTCTCTCCAGTTATAGGAAGCGTATTTGGATTTGCCTCCGAGGCGCACCGGGCCTCGGCGAACGTCATTTTCCGAGTGACCATCTACGGAGATGGGCGCGGCTCGGCGCGCTGCCGCTGCTGCCACCACCCTTCGAGCTTCGCTGCGCTCGGGGTCATGGTTCTCTTTCTGCGGCTCCGTGACGCTGAATAAACCCTCGCGTGGGTCGCTCTGAGTAGTAGTGAAGCTCGCGGCCGCAGCTATTACCCCAGTGCCCTCGGGGATGCCGGCCGCCCCGAGCGAGCTCTCTCTTACCGCGCTCGCTGCACCGCCGCCCCATTGGGCATCCAGCTCAGCCTCCAGCTGAGCTAAGATATCTGAGCCTCGGGGCGACTCGTCCAGCTCTGGGCGCGTTACTCCTAGCGAGGGAGGACCATTCTCAGCCTCGGCTAGCTGTTGCCTCATGCGGGCAAGCCACAGTGGCGGATCTGCCGTCTCACTGGGCGCCTCCGCTGACCCGTGGGGCTCGCTAGCACAAGCGTTCGCCCATCGCCAACGCTTGGCGTTAGATCCTAGCGGCGGCGAACCCTGCCTCACGAAGGTCGACGCCTCCGCGTAGGTTAGGGTATCCTTGAGCTCCTGCAGAGCGGTCCCCAAGGGGGTCATCTCGACATAATCACCCATCTTGTAAGCAAAAAGGGCTCGTTGCGCCCAGATTGGTAGATCTGGAGCATCGTGAGAGTCCCTGAACCCCCCTCTGAGGACTTTGTTGAGGCCGGGCAACGCTGTCTTCGACCTTGCCCGCCAATAAGCCCAAGCTAACCGTTGAGGGTATTTAGCTGCGCTCAGGTCTCCGATTAGCCAAAGATCGGCCAACCACTCGGCTCTGAACTCTTCCGGTGCCATAGCCGCGTAGAGCATGCGGTTGGGGAGCGACTCTCGGGTGCGGTCATTCACATCTGGGAGCATCCCGCTACCGCGGGCCGGGAATTGTAGCCCGTCGAGCAGCGGCTCTAGCATCGGATCCACACCTCGCCACCCCTGAGGATCGGCCTTGTAATCACACAAGTGAGCGATCTCGTGGAGGACCCGGCCTGCCTTGAAGGTAAGCATCCTCGATCGCCTCTCTCCCGTGGTAGCTTCGAGCTCCCTCACTAGCCACTTCAGGTCTACCAAAATCACGCCAGCTGACGGCAGGGCAATCGCCTTTTCGCTTACGCCTCTCAATCGCAAGCCGCCGACAAAGTAGATCCCTTTCAAGTCGATCTCGAGGTATAGCTCATCCGGGACGCGACCAAGCAATTGGTTGAGCAGTACACAGTACTCCCGTTTAAAGATTAATCCAGCTCGAGAGAGGTCCGCCGGGTCTGCCTCGATGCCCTCTGGGTCCGAGAGGCCGCTCTGGTAGACCCTAGCATATCGTCCTAGGTACTGCAATTCGGGGCCGGCCTCGAAGCTGGAGGGGAACTTTGTGGCGACTAGCCCGTCCACGAGGGTGGCGCCACGCTCGCCGCAGACCTCGCCTGCCCCGTCGCAATTTCCAGCACCGTGCAGGCCGCCACTCTCATCGGTCACCTCCTCACTCTGCCGCGGGGTAACCTTGGTGACCACAGCCCTGGGCAGCCTAGAATCGATGGCGCCGTCGGTTATGTCGTGTGTCTTGGTTGACCCGTTGAATACACTCAGTAGGTCCTTGAAGGAAGGCAACCAGCCGTAGAGTGAGACCAGCGGGAGGCCATAATTACCCTTCGCCGGTGGTGGTTTATGGGCCGGCTGCATGAAAGTACTGCCCTCTTCGGGGGGTAGCAAACGGACCACCGATAGTGCTCGCCCAGGGTGAGCTTTGGGATCTAGCCGGTAGGCCACCCAAAACCGTTCTTGGAGCCGGGGGGTCACTTGGTCTGTCAGGCGCGAGGGCTTGAACCCTTGCGCCCGATCGTATTCGAATGAGTACTGTTCGCCTTTGGAGGGTGCCGCCTCGTCTATGAATCCCGTTCTATCGTCGAGGAGGGTGGCACGCCCAAAGAACCATCGATACAGTGCCGGATCCTCTAGGCTAGCCGGCCTAGTAGCGTGGACAGGTTGCACTCGTCGGCCGGCACCTGCCCTGGCCGCTGCATCGCAGCGCTGCGGCGCCGCGGTGTTCGAGGTCGCCTGGCTCAAGGCTTTGCCTCGCGTCGCCGCCCTAGCGCCGGTGCGGCCGCCTGAGGCTGGGAAATGTCCGCCGACAGGCTGGCGCCAGAAGTTCGGTAGACTGTACTGCGGCTTATTCGTTCTCCAGTGCGGGGCATCCCACACGCTCTCGGAAGTCTCAGTTGGGCTCGCCGTCGCGACCGTGCCGACGTTCGAGCGCGAGGCGTCAACGACAACCTCCTGGCCAGCTCGCAGCCCGTTGCCACCCTGCTCGACGGGTATTGTGGACCCCGCGATAACGACCACGGTTGCTCCGTTCGCCTCACTGTGGAAGCTGATTCGCGTCGGCCTCGCATCGACGTACGCGGCGGGGTTGACGGGGTTAGTCCCCGCCGAAATCTCACTGAAAGCCTTTGGCCCTTGCCCACTAGCTGAGAACTCCACTGGGTGGCTCTCATGGGTCGGCTTGGGCCCGAGGTCACATTGGGCCAAGCCATCTCGAATTCGCTTCTCCGCTGGTGAAAGCCTCCCGTCGTCATCCGCTGAGTGATGTTTGTGGGTCGCGCCGGGACCGTCGGCCAAGGACGGCCAGTCTTCTTTAGAGAGAGATCGGGGGTCGCTCTGGGTGCTGCCGTCGCTCTTTGCCTTGATCGACGGGTTGGAGGGCGGTGAGTCATTGCGGTTGGCTATGAACGCCAACCAATGCCACGCGTGAAGCGTGGGTTCATCCGGGAGTTGAGATGCCGCGACCACCGCATCCACTCCGCATAGGGGACAGCAGATGGTATCGTACCTCGGCGGGTCACAAGTCTCTACTTCCGCATCGATGCAGGGAGATCCAAGACAATGGTAACAGCGCGCACCCTTCTCGTCGTTCAGCACGGCCTCCAAGTTGTTCTTCGAGAGTGTAGTGTACCGGGGAGAGCGACCTTCGGCGCCCTCGGCTCGCACAAACGGCGACAGGTCTATCGGGCGCGGACGCGGCTCCCCGCGCCGCGACCTGAAGTCCTGCGACTGCCCCTTCATTGGTATAGGCTCCTCCGGCGCGGTGGGGGTCTCGCCGTCAGGCTCGTCCGGCGACACGGTCGCTGTCGAGGAGGGGAGACGTGGCTCGTCCGAGGTCGAGCCGCTAGGCTCCGCGGGCGCCACCTCAAGTGGTGGTGACTCGGCGCACTTACTGCACTCGTAGCGGCCTTCCCCGAAAGCACACCCCCTCCTACAGTTTTGGCACGCATGGCGCCAGCCGTAGTAGGAGCACTCCGGCTTACAAGCCCTGCCCAACGTATAGTCGAAACAGATACGCTCCGCGTTGGAAGTAGGCTCGGCGCGGCATACGTTATCGGAGACCTCTTCCCATCCCAAGCGACGACGCCTCACCGGATGGGCGGGCGGGGCATCTCGGTTGACTACGACGGGAGCCGACGGTGCTGTCGGCTCGGACGCCGGAGCATCCGGGGTCACCCAGGCTGTCGGCGAGAGAGCATCAGTATCGTCCTCCTGCTTTTGAGGTTCGGTTTTGGGGGGGGTGTCGGCCGCTTGTTCGCCCTCGCCCGGCGGCATCCAGGCATCATTGAAGTAGCTCTGTGGGCTACTCGGCCGCATCGGGGGAGGTGTCTTTGGGCGGCACCTCTGAGCTTTGGTAGCCGGCGGTGCGTCGGTAAAAGTGTCTGCCTCCCTTGGCGGTCCGGCCACCAGGTTCGATGTGTCGCCTTCTTCGGTGCGCCAGCCGATAGGTATAAAGCCATCCGAGGAGGCGCGGGCCTCCGCCAGAGCGAGGACAGCAGCCAACTCTTCCGACGACGGCACAGCGGGCTCGCTCGCACACGCTTCAATCATGTGCGTATACAACAACATGCTACTGCTCTGGAGATCCGCGCCGGCATTTGGCGGGCATGGCAGTGACCCACTAGTATACGACACACGCGCCGATATCGGGCGCTCAGGGAAAAACACTTGCCCAGTACTGGGGGCTATGGTCGAGAAGTTCGGCTCGCCTTCATGCTGAGACTCCGCGGACGGCGAGAGCTCTAGGGCATGCATATCATGCTGAGACTCCGCGGACGGCGAGAGCTCTAGGGCATGCATCGTCTGTTGGACAGTCTCCGCACTGAGCGAGAGAGCTGCTGGCGAGGTCGCCGCGGCTGCTGGCGGCGTCACCCAGGTAACGGCGCTCTTGCCCGCGCGGCCGCTAGTGCTGGTAAGTCTGTCATGACGGGCAGCCAACGCAGCGCTTAGCGACTGCGACTCGAGGTGAGTGCTGGGGTTGTTTGATAGGGCGCGCTCGCTCACCGTCCGCTGACGAACGCAGCGAGAGTAGCCCGCCTCGCTGCCGGTGTCGCTGTTCATCTCGCTGATCGAGTCGCTGCTGAGGAGGTCCTGGAACGGCTCAGCCTCGACCATGTCGGTGGCATCCGGCGACATTGGCGGTGAGGACCAAGGGCTGCCGACGGCGGGGTTGGCGACAAAGGACTCGTGGTGGTCCATGAATGCGGTGATGCCGTCGTCGCTGATCGGGAAGCCTCCGAGCTCGTCAGACACCGTCGCGATCGTCTCAGACTGTGGATCGCCCTGGAGCTCCACCCACAGCTCGAGTAGCATGTCCAAGGGAAACGACATGTCGTCCGCCTCCTGCTCCTCGCGCTCCTCCTGAGCCTGGGTGGCCGCCGCGGCGATGTCGACCATCATGCGCTCGGAGGCGCCGTGGGCGATCTCCGCGGGGCTCGAGGGCGGCGGATAGGTGCCGCCGTAGTCAGGCTGCTGCCAGCTCGCGGCGCCGAGGCGGGGGTCACGCAGGTGGGCGTCCCCGGCAGCGACGGCGGCGACGCCGTCCATCGCGCCGTCGATCAGCGGCCGCGGCGGCGTCACCTCCAGGAGGCCGCCCACCTCAGAGCGCAGCTCCATGGGGAGGGCCGGGCAGTGCGCAAGCAGGTAGTCGAAGGTGACCACCCTCAGGATCTCCTCACCGTCTGGGATGGACAGCAGCGCGCGCGCCCACGTGGCTAGCGACGCGAAGGATCGCGTGAGCGCTGTCAGCTGCGTGCCCGCGTCGCACACCAGTTGGTGGAACATGCAGAGGTTGGTGGGGTCGACGTCGGGGGAGGGGAAGAGCGCCCTGAACGCCGACAGGTGCGTGCCCTTGAGCATCTTGATCTCCATCGTGAAGGCGTCACACATCTCCTCGAGGCGGGTCTCGTAGTCGAAGATCTTGGTAGAGGCGTCATCCGTGAAGTACTTGAGCGCCCGCCCGAGGGTGCTGTGGGCAGCCTCCAGCGCCCGTACCTTACTGGCGGTGGACCTGGAGCGGGGAGTCTCCTCACCCTCCTCCTCATAGGCCTGGGCGAGGTGGCGATGCTCCACTAGGAGCTCGGCGACCGACTTGACGCGCGAGGCCATGTCCTCGCTGAAGGCGCGCGCGTCGAGGACGAGCTCGGCCAGCTGGGAGAGGGTCGGCGCGAGGGCGTTGATGGCCAAACTCATCACCGCCGCGATCTCGCCGTCCACCTGCCAGCTCGTCGGGGTGAAGCCCGCCCTCTGCAGTGCGTAGGACAGGTTGGCGTTGCCGCAGCCGCGCTCGTAGTCCTCCTTGACCTGCTTTAGGATCATGGCCGTGAAGTAGAGCTCCTTCACGCTCAGCACCTCCAACGAGACGGCGTGGCCGTCCGCTCGAGGGCAGTTGAGGATCTTGAAGAGGGAGGTCAGGTAGTTCCAGAGCCTCTCGATGACCCTGCCGCGGACGACACCGTTTGGGTTCAGCGAGCGCTCGAGGAAGTTCTGGGCGTCGATGTTGAGCAGGTCATCATCGCCCATCTCGCCGCCCTCGACAGCATCACTGAAGCGCAGGACCGCCCTGTTGACCGCGGCCAGCTCAACCCAGCCCGCCTGGCTCTCCTGGGCCTCGGCAGCCATCTCCTGGTCCTCCCCTGCAGCGAGGGAAACCGTGTTGCCGAACCCTCTGAGGTCTTGCCGCTCCGTCATCGCCGTCGCGGCGTGCGAGGCGGCGTCGTCGTCATCAGCCGGGCCTTCGGCCTCAGGCTGACGCTCTGGCTCACTGAAGCGGAGCCTGCTCCATATGAGCTCGCCATCTAGGTCGAGGAACTCTATCCAGGGCGCGTCGGGGCTCTCGAACTCGGCAGCGGGGTCACTGCGTGCCGCGTCCTCGGCGGCGGAGGTGTCCAGTGCATCGTGCGCGGCCCACAGCGCGACCTCGCGTTCGAGGCGCGCAGCCTGCTCGGTGCAGAGCCTCCCAGCCGACCCAGGGGGGTCCTCCTGACCGGGGAGTAGCTCTGGGGTCGCATCGGCACCCTTGGTCTCCGCGCAGGGGTCGCCTCGCATCGCATCGTCGGGTGCGGAAGCGAACCGTGCGTCGTATGCAGCCGAGAGGTGAACTTCGCACTCGGTGTACGCGCCTAGGCCGGCAGGGGTGCGCGTGGTCAGCCCAGGCGAGACCTCCCGGTCGATGGGCATCTCCTGGGCGTCGATGTCGATCTCAGGGGTCGAGTTGTGGTCCTCTTGGGTCGAGTTGGCCGACGAGCTGTCGAGGTTCATCACGTCGTGGCAGGGCGGCACCGACTGGACCTCGCTGGGGCAGCTCTCGCGGGCTGCCAAGGCCTGCTTGGCCAGCAAACAGACCTTGGCCGCCAGTTGCTGCGCCTTGGCTGCCTTGGCCACCGCCAGCCCTCGGTCAAGGATCGATCCCTGGAGGGTGTGTCGCTCCTCCGACGGGCAGTTGTCGACACCAGTGCGGCGCGTCGATATGGATGAGGTTGGGAGCACCGCCGTCGCCCTGAGCGGCCCCCTGGACCCGCCAGAGGCACCACCAACGCCACTTAGAGCCGCTTCGGTCGCGAAGTTCGATCCGGGGCCGAAGCCTGGCCTCACAGCCTTGGCTCTGATCGGCCCCAGTTCGATTGGCTGCGGTCCGTGCTCACGGTCGCGTGCTCGGAGGTGGTGGCCCTCCAGCTGGGCCGCGATGGTATGCATCGGAGCTGACCCGTTGACCACGCTTCGGTAGGTCGGATTCATGAAGACCGGCGCCTGGGGGTCGACGGTAGGCAGCTCTGAGGCCTTCAGGCCGATCCCGCGGTGCTTGCTTGGGTATGTCACGATCACGGGCGTGCTGTCAAGATGGAAGTCGTCGGGCTCGGACTGACGGTCGAAATCAAAGGGAAGCATGCTCTCTGTGTCATCGAATGGGGTCGAATCAGGTCCGGCAAGGGCTTCTTCGGGCTGAGTCGTCGTGTAGTCGAGCATGTTGGTCTCGTTGGATGAGTCGAGAGGCACGGGCCTGTCGGGTGGAGCAAACGCGCCGCTGATAGCGCGAACGCACGCATCCACGCGTTGTTCCGGCTTGTGAGTTGACCGCCCGAGGCCGCTAGGGCTTTCGGGACGGCTGGTGTGCAGTGGCGATGCTCCGATTTCACCAACGCTAGTTGGCGGTGGAGAAGGCAGCACGCGTGCACGATTGGGATGGTTGGGCGTAGCGCACCCAGATACGAAGGATGAGAACGTATCCGGAGTGCCGTTTGTACCCTCGCGGAGCTCGTTGAGGGGGTTGGACAAGGGCAGGGGGGTGGACATCGACATGTCGGGTGTGGGTTGGCAGGTTGGATCACTTGTAATTGAGCACGGATTCGACTCGACGGCTAAGTTTGCCGCCAACACGGCGTCCGTCCGATCCCTCAAGTCTCGCTCGAGGGGAGGTGCAACTTGCGTAACACCTCCTGAAGAGACGGCCGGAGCGCCCTACACTCTAACTCTAACAGTTCACACACACTCTCTGGTCCACACTGACATCGGTCTTCGCTCGTCGAGCGTCTACGGCGTCGCCGAGGGATCGCAAGTCGGAGGGGAGGTAATTCCGGGGCCCTTACTCCTCTTGGGCGAGAAGATCTTAAGGGTTGGTTTTACGCTCCATCGAGTGTAGAGTTCAACACACAGAGGGGAGAGGCGATAACGCAGACTACGTGGCGGTGAGGCTCGAACGCGTCACGTTACACCCCCCACCTTAAGCGAGCACGTCCCGGGCTCGGACCAGGTCAGCCGGCCAAACGATCTCTGTTCGATGCATCGCCCTTGCATACGCCACCCAAGGGTGAACAGTGGCGTAGCACACACCCACCACGGTGTGCGGCGGCTTCTTTATCGTTCAAAGGTCATATCGGCGGGGTGACTAGGAAGTTGCAGTAGAAGACAAAAGGAACGACTCGGCGATCGCAGCGAGCCGGAACAAGCGGGTGACACGCGCAGCCCGTTCGTCCACTTTTATCATCCAATTTTGGGTAAATATACCTCGTCTTTAACAACAGAGGCTCGAGAAAGGACGTGCGGGCACGTGCTATACCCCCTTTCTCTAACGCGTATAGTAATTGTGAGGAAAGGCGCGCTCCCCCGAAAAGCGAGGACGGGTCGGCGAGTCCCTTCCCAATGACATTGGTCAGGAAGGATCACCACCGATAGCCGTCCCCATTTTCCCTCACTAGTGGGTAGGCATCTACGCGGTGAAGCCGTAGTTGCCGGGTAATGTACAACGATGAGGTAGGCCCTACGCCGGGTGAGGTGGGCGTAGGTAAGATGTAGATCAGTTGATCCTTGTGGGATCGTCGGGCTTTAAGCTGCCGGGCTATGATAAAATCACCCATGCATTAGGTGTAGTGAATGCACGGGGTACAATGATGTACGGCGTCATCTCGGGCGGGTGGCCAGGTAGTGATAGGCCTGTGCGAGCAGCTCCTCTTGCTCGATTAGCTGCTTTTTGACACGTGGTTCCGTATTCGGATCACAGATAAGGGAGGAGCGCCTTGCGGCCTCCCCTTCCATGATTCCTTGGAGTTCTCGGGCGACTCGCCTCGGACGAGGCTCCGGGATAGGGTTATTCAACGGCTCTGCCCGCCATTGCAGGGAGACCTTTGGCCTAATCTGACGAGGAACTGCTTCTCCCCTCTGGTCGCCATAAAGCTTCCCCATCGCCTTTATCCAGTGAGCGTAGTCTAACCAACTGGGGTTGGGTTGCATCAGGCGACCCTTGAGCTCGTCAACGCGAGCCGCCAGTGGCTGCCGAGAGGCCTGCTCAGCCACTGCTATGGCTCTAACAGTGTTTTCAGATAGATCCTGCTCCTGTTGGGATTTCCGCAAGAGGGCGAGATCTGGGCGGTGCGGCAACGAGAGGGCCGCCCAGGCTGGGGAAGGGTTAGTTCCCCCCACCTTAGTGGGCTCCTTTCTCAGACACCCCGTGCCAGTGGAGTCATCGCTGTTCTCTGCCGCGGTGGCCCTCTTTGCTGCTCGCTTCTGCAGGTTACCATGTACGGCCGCGGCCGGACACGGAGCTGACCGCAGAGGGCTCATGGCTTCTAGCTCTGGCGGGGAGAAAAATCGCTGGTCAATCCAGGCCTTGCTACCTGCCTTCGGGCAGAGGTAGTGCCAGGCACCCGCGATGAGGCGGGCCTGGGTCGCCGGCTTTGGGCCTACCGCCAGATTGAAGAGCTTCGCCTCTTCGCTGCTCCCCGCGGGCATCGGCATCGCTCTCACCGGTGCTGCTACTCGAGTCCCTCGTTTTGCGCGGCGATCCTCCCGCTCCTGCATCTCTTTCAAGAGCTGCTCCGGTGATTTAGTCGGCACACCGGGGTCTGGTTGGGCCGGCTGCCTTCTGGCTTGGCGGGGGCGAGCTACCTCATCGCACTTGGCATCAAAGGCTGCGACTTCATCCATGCAGTGTCGCATGAGGTGAGCTTGGGGTTCCCACCCATTGAAGGTGCTACTCCACCCTTTCCATTTTATGAGGTACTCTCTGTTCTCTCCCTCCCCACGCCGGGCTAGGATCTTTTCAACTAGATATTCATCCTCTTCAAGAGGGTTCTCAGAGGTGTAGGTCAGATAAGGTCGTAGCCGGGTGACGTGGAACACGTCGTAAATTCCCTGAGACTTCAGGTCTCGCAACTGCACGTTGCCGTTCTTTAGGATTTCCGAAACTCGGTACG